>Ga0325401_1000014_pt1 | contig 115087 bp, 110 predicted proteins | sample PopdelMetagenome_FD_205666 | JGI IMG/M metagenome (GOLD analysis project Ga0325401, IMG submission 205666) | Populus deltoides microbial communities from Bellville, Georgia, United States - Xylem-PdKOR-R2 | ecosystem: Host-associated > Plants > Phyllosphere > Stem > Wood/Secondary xylem...
CACACTGGCGACATGAAGCAGTTCGCCCCCCCCCCCCCCCCACGCGACGCGATGATCCTGGACCCGGCCGTCAAGCCGCTGCTGGGGTGACCATGATCGCCGCTTCTTCGAGGCAGCCTAGCCGAGTGCCGGGCGCTGGAGGCGGACGTGCCGGACCTGCGCCGCGTGTCCGGCAACATCGCCATGCCCGGCTTCACCGCGCCGAAGCTGCGCTGGGTGCGCGACAACGAGCCGTCGATCTTCGACCACATCCGCACCGTGCTGCTGTCAAAGGACTATGTCCCACTTGCGATGACGGGCGACAATGCATCCGACCTGTCCGACAGTGCGGGCACGCTGTCGGCGGACGTGGCCGAGCTATGGGGCATGGCCCGCGTCCCCGTGGCGGCCAGTGGCGGCGACAATGCGGCGGGCGCGGCAGGCGTGGGCGTGGTGCGCGACGGCGACGCGCTGCTGTCGCTCGGCACGTCGGGGGTGATCTTCGTGGCGGCCAACCGCTACCGCGCCAACCCCGACCGGGCGGTTTACGCCTTTTGCCACGCGCTGCCGGGCCTGTGGCACCAGATGAGCGTTCACCTGTGGGCCGCATCCTGCGTCGATCGGGCGGCGCGCGCTCGGGCTATTGGGGGCGCACGCTGGCCGCCGCGTTGGACGTGGAGCTGGCCTATCTCCACGGCGGGGAGGTCGGCCCCGCGCTGGGTGCCGCCCGGCTGGCCCAGGTGGCGGTGGACGGCGGCGCGCCGCAGGACGTCTGCACCTCGCCGCCCGTGGCGCGGCTGGTCACCCCGGAGCCGGCGCTGCGCAGCCGCCTGGCGGACAAGTACCAGGCTTTCAAGAACGCCTATTCCCGTATCACGCCGCTAGGAACACGGGCACGATGAGCGACATCTTCGCCGACATCCAGCCCATCCGCTACGGGGGTCCGGACAGCAACAACGAGTTGACCTGTCGCTTCTACGACAAGGATCGGGTGGTGCTCGGCAAGCGGATGGAGGACCATCTCCGCTTCGCCGTCCGCGCCTGGCACGGCTTCCGCTGGCCGGGTTCTGACGTGTTCGGCGCGGGCACGTTCGATCGCTCCTGGCTGACGGGCATGAACGACGCCGCCGCGGCGGCGGCCAAGCGCGCAACGCTGTTCGACTTTACGACGCGCCTCGACGTCCCTTCCACTGCTTCCACGATGTAGACATCATGGCCGAGGCGGGCGGCGTCGCCGGACACCGCCGTTCGTTCGCCGAGGCCGTGGACGACCTGGAGCGGCTCCAGGGCAAGACGGGACACCGCCTGCTCTGGGGCACGGCCAACCTGTTCAGCCATCCCCGCTGCATGGCGGGTGCCGCCAGCAGCTCAGATCCGGAAGTCTATGCCTGGGGCGCCATGCAGGTCCGCGACGCGCTGGAGGCGACCCACCGGCTGGGCGGCGCCAACTATGTGCTGTGGGGCGGACGCGAGGGCGACGAGACGCTCCAGAACACCGATCTGAAGTGCGAACTGGACAATCTCGGCCGCTTCCTGAGCCTGGTGGTCGAGCACAAGCACCGGATCGGCTTCACCGGTACCATCCTGATCGAGCCGAAGCCGCTCGAGCCGACCAAGCACCAGTACGACTTCGACGCCGCCACCGTGTACGGCTTCCTCAAGCGCTACGGGACTGGAGGACGAGGTCCGCGTCAACATCGAGACCAACCACGCGACGCTCGCCAGCCACAGCTTCGAGCACGAGATCGCGACGGCCCCGGCGCTCGGCATCTTCGGGTCCATCGACGCCAATCGCGGCGATCCGCAGAACGGCTGGGACACCGATCAATTCCCCAACGACCCGGCCGAACTGACGCGCGCGATGCTGGAGATCGTGCGAGCGGGCGGCTTCAACTTCGACGCAAAGGTGCGCCGCCAGTCGGTGGACCTGGTCGACCTGTTCCGCAGCCATATCGGCGGCATCGACACGGTGGCGCGCGGCCTGCTGAACGCCGCCGCGATCATCGAGGATGGACGCCTCGACCGCATAAAGGCAGACCGCTATGCCAGGTGGAACGGCCCGGTCGGCGAGCGAGTGGCGGGCCTCGACCTGGCCGGCATCGCCGACCTGGCGGAGCAGGAGGGGCTGGACCCGCGCCCGCGTTCGGGCCAGCAGGAGCGCATCGAGAACCTGCTCAACCGGTTCGCCTGAAAAGGCACCCGTGAAAGGAACAAGGCCGTGATAGACGGATCCATGCTGATCGGCGCGGAGCTGCGCCAGGCGGAGGCGCGCTTCTCCTCCGTGAACCCGGCCACGGGCGAGACGCTGTTGCCCGATTTCTCGTCTGCAGGTGCGGACGCGGTGGCGCAGGCGTGCGCGCTTGCGGCGGGGGCAGCGCCTGCCTTCGCGGCCCTGTCGCCGGACAGCCGCGCGCGCTTCCTGGAGGCAGTGGCCGAGCAGGTGCTGGCGCTGGGCGACGCGCTGATCGACCGGGCGGCGGCGGAAAGCGGCCTGCCCCGCGCGCGACTGGAGGGGGAGCGCGGGCGCACGGTCGGCCAGCTGCGGCTGTTCGCGGACGTGGTGCGGCGCGGCGACTGGCTGGACGCCACCGTCGACCCCGCCATGCCCGATCGGCAGCCGCTGCCGCGTCCCGACCTTCGCCGGGTGAACGTGGCGGTGGGCCCGGTGGCCGTGTTCGGCGCGTCCAACTTCCCGTTGGCCTTTTCCGTGGCCGGTGGTGACACGGCGTCCGCGCTCGCCGCCGGCTGCCCCGTGATCGTGAAGGGCCACCCCGCCCATCCCGGCACCGGCGAGATGGTAGCGCGCGCCGTCCGTGCGGCAGTCGAAGGGTGCGGTCTGCCCGCGGGCGTCTTCTCCTACCTGCCTGGCGAAACCAACGCGCTGGGCGAGGCGCTGGTGGCGGACGCGCGCGTCCGCGCGGTGGGATTCACCGGCAGTCGCGGCGGCGGCCTGGCCCTGATGCGGATCGCGGCCGGGCGCCCGGAGCCCGTGCCCGTCTATGCCGAGATGTCCAGCATCAACCCCGTGGTGCTCATGCCCGCCGCGCTGGCGGCGCGCGGTGCGGAGATGGCGGCCGCATTCGTCCAGTCGTTGACCATGGGCGCGGGCCAGTTCTGCACCAATCCCGGCCTGGTGCTGGCGGTCGGAGGCCCGGAACTGGACGCCTTCGTCACGGCGGCCGCGGCGGCGCTGGAGAACCAGGCGCCCATCACCATGCTGACGCCCGGCATCCATGCCGGCTTCGAACGCGGCGTGGACGCGCTGGCGAGCCATGCGGCCGTCACCGCGGTGGCGCGCGGACAAGTGGGCGAGGGCGTGAACCAGGCGCGCGGCGCGCTGTTCCGCACGGACGCCCGGAGCTTCCTGTCCGACCCGGCGCTGGGCCACGAGGTGTTCGGATCGTCCTCCATCATCGTCGCGGCCAATGACCTGGACGAGGTGGCAGAGGTGGCCACGTCGCTCGAAGGCCAGCTGACGGCGACGATCCAGATGGACGCGGCCGACCGCGACGATGCCGCGCGTCTCCTGCCGATTCTGGTATCGCGCGCGGGCCGCGTGCTCGCCAATGGCTGGCCTACGGGCGTGGAGGTGAGCCACGCCATGGTGCACGGTGGCCCCTTCCCTGCCACCAGCGACGGGCGCTCCACCTCGGTCGGAAGCGCCGCGATCGAGCGTTTCTTGCGTCCCGTCTGCTTCCAGAACATCGACGACGCGCTGCTACCGCCGGCCCTGCGCGACTCTAACCCCTGGGAGGTCGCCCGCCGCCTCGACGGGCGCCGCGAGGCGTCGCCCCGCTAGCGGAACAGCCCGGCCGGCACCGCGTCCGCCATGGCGCGGTAGCCGGCCTCGTTGGGATGCAGACCGTCGCCGCTGTCATACGCCGGGTTCAGCCGCTCTGGTCGAGTGGGATCGCGCAGCGCCTGGTCGAAGTCGATCACCGTGTCGGAATGGCCGGGCTTCGGGATCCAAGCATTGATCGCCGCCCGCATCCGCTCCCGACCCCGCATCGGGATGGTGATAGGCGTTGGTGGCGAATGGCATCACCGTGCCGCCATGGACGCGGATGCCCCGCGCCCGCGCCCGCGCGATCATCTGGGCATACGCACTCGTGACCTCGGCCACCAGCGCGTCCTGCGCGGCGACGCTGACGGGCGCCACCCGCTGGAGCACGCGCAGCGGCGCCGCACCCGCGAGCGGCCGGGTTGGTCGACATCGACTGGTTCCGCGTCGCGCCGCCGAAAGGAAGCCGCTCATTACATCCACGCGTCGAACCGTGCTGGCCGGTGCTGCCGCCACCCTGTTGGCCGGCGTTGCGTGCGCGGCAGCGACCGACCCCTCGCCGCCCGGCCCGTCGCTCGATGCGCTGGCGCGGCTGTCGGGTTGCAGCTTCGGCTCGTACGTGGGTGGCGGCCATGGTGGCGAGCGCAGCTGGCGCCGGTTCCTGATGAGGTGGTGGCAATGGGGTACCGGCTCCACGTGACCGAGATGGACGTCAGCGACAAAAAGCTGGCGGCCGACACGGGCATGCGCGACAAGGCGGTGGCCGACTATGCACGCGCATGGCTGGACGTGATGCTGTCCTGCCCAGAAACGGGCAGCATCGTCATGTGAGGCCTTGTGGACCGGTACATTTGGCTGAACGGTCTCACCCCTCGGGTCGATGGGCTGGCCAAGCGGCCCAGCCCTTATGACGATGCATACCAGCCGAATATGCTACGCTCGGCGAGCGCCGACGCGCTAACGTCAGCCGCCAACGTCAAATAATCACGATCCCGCGGGCGCGTCGGATGGGCCGTTCAGGCCGCGAGAGTTACGCGTCTTTGTATGTATCATCGCCGGCACAACGGGGTTCGTTGTAGCGACCTACCAGGGTTCGACCCTGATCGTCGGATCAGGGCGGAGTAGCTTTCGTGTTTCATTGAGCCGTGGCTCTGAATGAGTCTGAACGCCAACATACTTACCCAGGCCGGGCTTCAAGCGGCCGTCGCAAGCTCGCCTTGTCTCGGTCCTGCGCACCCCGGCGCTTCGGCATCGTCCGACGCCAGGAACGCGCGGAAGTCAGCGGACACCAATGGGCGGCTGATGAGGAAACCCTGTACGCTGTCGCATCCTTCCTGCCTGGAAAAGGTGAGCTGGTCGCTGGTCTCGACGCCTTCGACCGTCGTGGTCATGCCGAGGCAGCGTCCCATGGTGATGATAGCTCGGATAATGGCGGCGCTTTCCTCGTCCCGGGGCAGCTGACGCACGAAGCTCTGGTCGATCTTGATCTTGTCGAAGGGAAAGCGGCGCAGGTAGCTCAATGACGAGTAGCCCGTGCCGAAATCGTCCATGGAGATGCGTACGCCCGCCGCGCGCAGCGCGTTCAGCGTCGACAGCGTTCGATGCTCGTCCGTCAGGAGCACGCCCTCGGTGATCTCCAGTTCCAGTCGGTGGGCGGGCAGTCCGGCATCGGCCAGCGCCATCCGGATGGTATCCGCGAGATCCGGCTCGCGGAACTGCACCGGCGAGAGATTGACGGCCACCGCGATGTGTTCCGGCCAGCAGACAGCCTCTGCGCAGGCCGTGCGCACGACCCATTCGCCGATCCCGCCGATCAGCCCCGTCTCCTCCGCTATGCCAATAAAGTCCGCGGGCGGAATCAGACCACGTTCCGGATCGCGCCAGCGCACAAGAGCTTCGGCCGAGGTGACCCTGCCCGTCACGCTACTCACTAGGGGTTGGTAGTGCAGTTCAAGCTCGCCCAATGCCAGTGCGCGACGCAGGCCGGCTTCCAAACGACGTCGCTCGCGCAGGCGCTCGTCGAGCGCAGGATCGTAGAGGCGAAAACGGCCCTTGCCGTCCGCCTTTGCCGCATAGAGCGCCAGGTCGGCGTTGTGCAGAAGGTCGGCTGGATCGGAGCCGTCGCGCGGCGCGGTGGCAACGCCCACGCTGGCACCGACCATTATGGCCTGCCCTTCTACCAGGAACGGTCGTCGCGCCAGCTCCTCCACAATGCGCCCTGCGAGCGGCTCGGCCGTTCCACCGCTCAGCTGGAGGATCGCGAACTCGTCGCCGCCGAGCCGCGCCACCAGATCGTCCGCCCGCGCCAGCGCCAGCAGCCGGTCGCCTACCATCCGCAGCACAAGGTCGCCCGTGGCGTGGCCGAAGGTGTCGTTGACCGGCTTGAACCTGTCCAGATCCACCATCAGGACTGAGAAGCACCGATCCGCCTCGCGACGGGACTCGGCGTGTACCGCCAGCAGGTCATAGAAGCGGGTACGGTTCAGGAGGCCGGTGAGCGGGTCGCTGAAGGCAAGCGTCCGCATCCTCTCTTCCGTGCGCAGCCGTTCCCGCTGGTCACGTAGGGCGAGCACGGTCTGGCGCCTGTGACCCACCGTCACTTCCCGGCGGAGCACGCGCACGGGAACGGTCCGTCCGTCCGCGCCCACCAGTTCCGCCTCTCGCTCCTCTCGCTCAGGAAGGGAAGGCACGTCCACGCCAGGCAGCAGCGCGCTCACGAAGCTGCCGGTCATGCTCGTGGCATCGCGACCGGCAAGCATCGCCGCGCTGCTGTTCGCTGCCGTGATCTCATCCCCGCGACATAGCAGCAGACCTTCCAGCGCCACGTCCGCCAGCTCGCGCAGACGCTGCTGGTCGCGCCGGAGCCGCCGCCGCGCGGCCACGTCGAACCATAGCCCAAGAATCGCGACGACCAGCAGGCTCGTACAGATACCGGCGACGACCGGCGTCACGACCTGCTGCGACAGCGCGCCCGGCGGCAGGGCGATGGCGGCGTCATAATGGATCGTCATGGCGGCCATGCCGCAGAAGTGCAGCACGGCGATGGAGAGCAGCAACAGGGGGGCGGCCAGCGCGCGCTTCCCACGCTTCAACCCGCGACTGGCGATGCCGAGCATCGACAGACCGGTTCCTGCAATCACCGAAACCGTGACCAGCAGCGGATCCCAGTTGACACGACCTTGTACAAGGTAAGCCGATTGGCCCAGATAGTGGAGCGCCGCCACGCTGAGCCCGATCACCGCACCGGCCAGGAAACGCTGCGACATGGCTTGGCTGCGCAGGGACAGCAGCACGCCGGCACCCAGGCCGATGATGGCTACCATCAGCGACACGGCGGTGAGGATCGGGTCATAGCCGCTGGGCAGCGCAGGCTTGAAGGCCAGCAGCGCCACGAAGTGCGTCGCCCATGCCGTGCAGCCGGCCGAAAGCACGCTGATCGCGCTCCAAACCTGTTTCGCCCTGCCGATGGAGCGATGCGCATGCGTGCCTATGGCGAAACTGGCACTCACGCCCACCACGCACACCAAGGCTGCGGCCAGCAGCAGGCGACCGTCATGGTCGTGCTGTATGCAGTGAAAGACGTTTAGCAAAACTGGCCTCCGCGCATATCAGATGCGCGAGAAGGGGCTTACAACTGCTTAATTAGGGGGCGGATACTTCCCTAACATGGGTCAGGACGATTCGACGCACCGCCTGCGTGCAGGCCAGAACTGTGCGGCTCCTCGACGCCCGGGATCGGGGCGGATGGTGCGGCCTCACGGCGGCGCGCCGGATCGGCCGGGCCGATGGCGTCCATGACCGCATGGATGGTCGCCGCACGGCGAGATGCCTCGATCAACCCGGTCACACAGGCTAGGCGCATCCGATGACGGGAGGCTCCGACACCCCTTCGCGCACGTTGCGGCGCGACGCGCAAGCGCGGCGAGAGGCGCTGATCCTGGCGGCGACGGCGTGCTTCGAGGAGTTCGGGTATGGCGTGGCACTGGAGCTCGTGGCGGAGCGCGCGGGCGTCGGTCGCGGCACGCTTTACCGCAACTTCGCGGATCGCGAGGCGCTGGCGCTGGCGATCTTCGCGCACGAGCTGGACCGGCTGGAACCCTTGATCGATCCGAACCGGAGCGTGGGCGAGACGGTGGCGCTGGTGGTGCGCGAGGGCGCACGTGCGTCCGCGCTTTTCGGTCGCATCGCAACGGAGCTCGGAGAGCAGGACCGCAATCTGACGGCGCTGCGCGCGCTCGGCGAGCGGCTGGAGCGGCTGATGGAGCCGGTGGCGGCACAGGCGCGCGCGCGGGGCGAGCTGGCGGACGAGGCAGGGGCTGCCGAGCTCGTACTCGCGATCCGCATGGCGGGCGGGCTCCGCCAGCCTATCGGCGGGCAGGACGCCGAAGCGCAGGTCAGCGCGGCGCTTCGGCTCCTGCTGGACGGATTACGGCCGCGCTGACCGTTTCGTCGGTCCAGCCCAGGCCGAGCGCCTTGTTCACCGCCACGAAGCTCTGCGCCAGCGCCGCCCGCGCCTGGGCGGTGGCGAGCGATGCCGCCAGCCGCCGACGCTCCACGTCCAGCTGGTCGATGACCGAGCTGGTTCCCGCCGCCACGCGCTGCCGGTTCAGCACCTCGGCGCGGGTCGCCGTCGCTTCCGCGCGCGCTAGCTGGCCCAGCTGAGCGCGCGTGTTGCCAAAACGGGACAAGGCCGTTTCCGCGTCGTTCAGCGCCTCCAGCACCTTTTGGCGGTAGGCGGCACGCGCACCATCGGCCTGCGCTCGGGCTGCCTCGGTCTCGGCACGATTGCGGCCGAAGTCCAGGAAGGACCAGCTGAGCGACGGCGCCGCGAGCGCGGTCAGGTTGCCGAGGTCGAACACGTCGCCCGGCCGCGTGCCACCCAGACCCAGCAGGCCCAGGAAACGGATGCCTGGCAGTTCCCGCGCCCGTGCCACGCCGATCCCTGCGGTGGCGGCGGCGAGCTGGCGCTCCGCCGCGCGCACGTCCGGCCGGTGCGCGATCAACGCGGCCGGATCGCCAATGGAAACCGACGCAGGCGGCAACGGCACGGGCGCAGCCGTCGAGAGCGTATCGTCCAACGCACCCGATGCACGGCCGGTAAGCGTCGCCAGCAGGTTCAGCTGTTCGTCCAGCTGCGCGCCGAGCGGAATGGCGTCCGCCTCCGTTCCCTCCAGCTGCTGCTGCAACCGCTCGAGGTCCAGGCGAGAGGCGGCACCCTGGACCAGGCGCTGGCGGGAAAGGTCGAGCTGCCGCCGCTGTGCCTCCGTCGAGGCGGCATTGAGCCGGACGCGTTCCTGCACGTCCCGCAAGGCCACATAGCTCTGAACCACCCGGGCCGACAGCGACACCTGAACGTCCGCCAGGTCGGCGGCGCGTGCGCCGGCGGTGGCGCGCGCCTGTTCTACGCTGCGCCGCCCGCCGCCGAACAGGTCCGGTTCCCAGGACGCGTTCAGGCCGAGATTGTAGAACTCCAGGCTGCTGCCGGCAGAGCCGGTACCCGTGCCCGTGCCCGTGCCTGTGCCGGCTTGCCCGTTCCCCTGTCCTTCCTGGCCGATGCCGATGCCCGGCAGCTCGGCGTGCAGGTAGGTGGCGTTGGCGCTGGCACTCGGCAAGCGGGCCGTGCGCTGCTGGCGGGCCTGCGCGTCCGCCTCGCGCACGCGAGCGGCGGCCTGATCGATCGAGGGGCTGCGCGCCAGCGCGTCTTCCACCAGCGCGTCCAACAAGGGATCGTTCAGCCCCTCCCACCAGCGCGCCAGGCCGGGCGCAGGCGAGAGCGCGAGATCAGAAGCGCGAACGAAGTGGCCCCGCGCCGCGGCGTCCGACGCCGTGGCGGGCGGACCGGCATAGTCCGGCTCCACGGTGCAGCCCGCAAGCATGGCAGCCCCGAGCAGGAGGACGCGCCGCATCAATGCACCGTCGCCGGCTCGCCGCCGGTCGGCAGCGGGCGCAGGAACAGCACCAGCGGCAGCACCGCAAACGTGCCAACTCCCATGATCCAGAAGATGTCGTTGTACGTCATGGTCAGCGCCTGTGCCTGTATCTGTCCCGCCAGCAGCCTGATGCCGGCGGTACCGTCGCCCACGGTGCCGGCCAGCCCGGCGACGTAACTCTGCACCGCCGGGTCGTTGGCACGCAGGCTCTCTTCCAGCCGTCGCGTATGCAGCCACATGCGCTGGTCCTGGAGGATGGAGATGCCCGCAAGCCCAAGGCTGCCGCCCATGTTGCGCACCGCGTTGAACAGCCCGGAGGCGTCGCCTGCATCCTCGCGCGGCACGGATCGCACCACCGCCTGGCTGAGGAACAGCATGCCAAGTATCTGCCCCACGCCGCGCAGCAGCTGGGACGCGGTGAAGTCCGCCCCGTCCGACGCCGCGGTCAGGTTCGCGTCCAGCAGCGCGGCCGCTCCCATGATGACCAGCCCACTCGCCACCGCGATCCGGATGTCCACCGTACGCAGCAGCACGGGCACGATCAGCATCATGAACAGGCTGGGAACGCCCGACAGCAGCACCACCTTGCCGGACTGCAATGCGTTGTAGTCGGCCAGCGCCGCCAGAAACTGCGGGATGGCATAGCTGGTGCCGTACAGCACGACGCCGAGCACCACCCCCATGAGCGCCACTGATCCGAACTGCCGGTCGAGCAGCAGCTTCAGCTTGATGATCGGCCGTCGCGCGGTCGCCTGTCCCCAGAACAGCAGTCCGAAGCCCGCGAGCATGACGCCGAACATCCAGCGGATCAGCTCGGAGGAGAACCACTGCTCGCGCTGCCCGTCTTCCAGGAATACGGTGAGCCCGCCCAGGCCCAGCGCAAGGCCAGCGATGCCGAACCAGTCCGCTTCGCCGATCAGCTCCGGCCGGGACGGTTCATGCGGCAGGCCGACCAAGAGCAGCGTCACCAGCACGGCGCAGATCGGCAGGTTCAGGAAGAAGGCATAGTGCCAGCTGATGTTCTCCGTCAGCCAGCCGCCGATCAGCGGGCCAAGCACGGGCCCCAGGATGGCTGTGACACCGAAGGCCGCGATGCCGATACCCTGCTGCTCACGCGGAAGGCGCTGCGCGATGATGGTCTGGGCGGTGGGGATCATGGCGCCGCCCGTGAAACCCTGACCCACGCGTCCGGCGATCATCATGCCCAGGCTGGTCGAAAGGCCGCACAGCATCGAGAACAGGGTGAAAAGACCCGCTGCGATCAGCAGAAAGGTCCGAAGTCCCAGCAGCCGGGTCAGCCACGCCGACATGGGAATGATGACGATCTCGGCCACCAGATAGGAGGTCGCGATCCACGTTCCCTCCGTGCCGCTGGCGCCGATCTCGCCCTGGATCACTGGCAGCGCGGAATTGACGATGGAGATGTCCAGCGTCGCCATCAGCGCACCCAGCGTGCCTGCCGCCACCGCCAGCCACGCGGTCAGGTCGGCGCGCTGCGGCTGGTGTCGCGCTTCAATGGCCGCCGTCGCCAACGCTATCGTCCTCGCTCGCTGGCCTGGGTCCGCTCCTGCTCCGTTCGAATACGCTCCAGCTCTTCGCGGGCAGAGATGGTGTCCACCGTTACCGTCACCGACAGGCCTGGCACCAGCAGGCGGCGGGCGGCTGGCGTCGCCTCCACCGACACGCGCACGGGCACGCGTTGCGTGATCTTTGTGAAATTGCCGGTCGCGTTTTGCGGTGGCAGCAAGGAGAATTGTGCGCCCGTTCCCGGCGCCAGGCTTTCCACGCGGCCCTTCAGCTCCATGCCGTCCAGCGCGTCCACGCGGATGCGCGCCGGCTGGCCGCGGCGCATCAGCGCCAGCTGCGTTTCCTTGAAGTTCGCCGTCACGTAGAGCCGGTCGAGCGGCACGACGGACATGAGCCGCGTGCCCGCCTGAACATACTGCCCCACCGTCACCGTACGGTCGCCGATCCGTCCAGCGATGGCGGCAGTCAGCTGCGTTGCGCCCACGTCCACGTTGGCCGCGGCCAGTTGCGCACGCCCTGCGCGCCCCTGCGCCTGCGCCTGTGCCACCTGAGCACGGATGGAGCCGACCCGCCGCTGCTGCGCCGCCAGCGCCGCCTCGGCCGCACGGGCGTCCGCCGCCGACTGGCGCGCCGCCGTTTCCAGCTGCGCCAGCCGCTCGCGCGATTCCGCGCCGCTTGCGGCCAGCGGGCGGAAGCGTGCTGCTTCTCCCGCGTCGAACGCTGCCTTGGCACGTGCGGCTGAAAGTTGAGCACGCGCCTGGTCGATGGCGGCGACCTGCTCGGCCCCTTGCGCTCTGGCGGCGTCGGCCTGTGCACCTGCCACCGCGATCTGCGCTTCCGCCTGTGCCGCCTGCGCGCGCGCATCGCGCGGATCGATGCGGACAAGCGGCTGCCCTGCGACCACGTCTTGGTTCTCCGCCACCAGCACCGCCGCCACATAGCCCGCGACCCGCGGCGCCACGGTGACCATGTCCGCTTGGACCTGTGCGTCGTTGGTTTCCTCAAGGAAGCGCCCGTGCGCCCGGTAGCGCGCGAACCAGACACCGCCCGCCACCAGCACCGCCAACGCCAGAACCACCAGGATCAGCTTGGCGCGACCGCTCAGGCGCCGCGGCGCGACCTTGTCGCCGGCATCATCCGACGCATCCGTTCCTCCGGGATCGGTGCCCTGCTCCCCGGTGTGGTGATCCTTCTGGTAGCCGGCCTCGCTCATGGGAAACCGCTAGGCCCATATCAGCAAGCGGACAAGATGTCCGGTTTGCTGTGTCGATTTCCGCAGCTGGTGGCGAGGCCGCGTCCCACGGCCCACGGGATAGCGGCACCGCCCACCAGTTAATTACGGACGTCGATAGCGGCCGCCCGGTTCAGACGATGCGTTCGGCTTCCATCTTCTTGATCTCCGCGATCGCCTTGGCGGGATTGAGGCCCTTGGGACAGGTATTCGCGCAGTTCATGATGGTGTGGCAGCGGTAGAGGCGGAAAGGGTCCTCCAGCTGGTCCAGCCGCTCGCCCGCCATCTCGTCGCGGCTGTCGGCGAGCCAGCGATAGGCCTGGAGCAGGATGGCAGGGCCGAGGAACTTGTCGGCGTTCCACCAATAGCTCGGGCAGCTAGTGGAACAGCAGGCACAGAGGATGCACTCGTAGAGGCCGTCCAGCTTGGCACGATCATCAGGCGACTGGAGGCGCTCCTTGCCCGACGGTGCGGTGGTGACCGTCTGGAGCCAAGGCTTGATCGAGGAGTACTGCGCGTAGAAGTGCGTGAAGTCCGGCACCAAGTCCTTGATGACGTCCATGTGCGGCAGCGGCGAGATGCGAACCTCGCCCTTCACGTCCTCAATGGCGGTGGTGCAGGCCAGACCGTTGCGACCGTCGATGTTCATGGAGCAGGAGCCACAGATGCCCTCGCGGCAGGAACGCCGAAAAGTGAGCGAGCTGTCCTGCTCGGACTTCATCTTGATAAGCGCGTCCAGGACCATCGGACCGCACTCGTCCAGGTCGACTTCGAACGTATCGTACCGCGGGTTCTCGCCCGTGTCCGGGTCGTAGCGGTAGACCTTGAACTTGCGCAGCCGGCCCTGGGTCGGAGAGTCGAAGCGCTGGCCCTTCTTCGGCACGCTGTTCTTGGGAAGCCTGAACTCGGCCATCTGTCTCTTGTCCGCTACGGTGTACGCACGGCAGTTAGGCCCATGGCGGGCGCGCCGCAACCGTCACGGCACCGCCCGGCATCAGACATTGCCGATATCGTCGCCTGGATCGTCCCAGGGACGATAATAGAGGGCGGCGCATTCCTCCCGAAGGCACCCCCCCTCGTAGACCAGGTCGTCGCGCCACGCGTCACGCACGAAGTCCAGCGTGTTGATCTGCCGGTCCTCGAAATACATGGTGTGGACGTCCTCACGCCCGGCACCGTAGACGACACGGCTGACCTTGGACCAGATGGACGCCATGGTGCACATGCCGCAGGGCTGCAGCGTGGAATAGAGCGTGGCGCCGTACAGGTCCTGGTTGCCGACCTCCGCTCCCGCCGCGCGGATGCAGAGGATTTCCGCATGCGCGGTCGCATCATTGTCCTCGTCCACACGGTTATGGACCCGGGCAACAAGCCTGCCGTCCCGGACGATTACCGATCCGATGGGGCTGACCGAAGGGTCGGAGCCCTTCTCCCGTGCGGCTGCGATCGCCTCGCGCATCCACTTCTCGTCGTCTGCCTGCTGCGCTGCGTTGGCGTTGGCGTTGGCGTTGGCGTTGCTCATATGACGTCCAGCACCAGGCCCAGGTCCCGGGCCTCCACGGCGTCGATGTACCAGTTGGACGGCGCACGGCTCTTGAGCTCGTCCAGCGTCACCTTGGAGCCGGCCACGATGTCGCGGAATCCCTCGTCCTGGATCCGGATGGAGTGATGGATCTCCGCCAGCTTGGCCTCCAAGGTGGCGGGCAAGGTGGAGAGCGGACCCGACAGGTTCACGGTGGAGGTCATCAGGCGCTCGTGCAGCATGAGCCGCGTATCGCGCGTCAGGAAGCGCTTGTCGTTCGGGAACGCCGACATGAAGGTCGCACCGGCCGAATAAACAGCGACCTTGCCCAGGAACAGCGTCTCACGACCGGTATACTCCCGGATCAGCCGAACGTCGTCGCCCATGGCGCGCGCCACCTCGGGATCGCCTCCCAGGGTGGTGATGCTGAACACCAGTGGTCCGTCACCCATCGCCGACGCGATCTGCGACTTGAAGCTGTTGTACATGGAATAGTCGACCGTGCCGGCAAGCTGGACTTGCGGGGCAGCGAGCAGGGGATAGTTGACGGCGTTGGAGGCGTCGGCGGCGTCGGTGCTGTCTGTCATGGCGGCGCGAACCGTCGGGAAGCGGGACGGTTCCGGATCGGCACTGATAAAGATCAACGCCGGGGCCTGGACTAGCGCCTGGGAGCGACGGCGGACAGCGAGGACACGGAAGGCCGGCCGACGCGCGGCGTCTCTGGTGGCAGGCGACGTTCCAGGGCGGTGAGCCAGGTGCGGGCGCCCGCGCCCACCACGACCTGCGGCTGGGAGGGTGTGAGACGCCCCTGCCCTTCCCATTCGGCGACCAGCGCCTTGGCCTCCGCGGCGGCGGCTTCCAGGGGCTGGGGCTTGCGCAAAGCCTGGTTGATCAGCGCGTCGCCGAAGAACGTCCAGTCATTGTCGGACTGGCAGCCAAAGGATGTCCGGTCGGCGCTGCTGGCGGTGACGACGGCGGTGGTGTCCGACGTCAGCATGGGCACGAACACGCCGGAATAGCAGGCGCTGACGAGCACCAGCCGATTGGCGATGCCCAGCCGCGACAAAATGGTCCACAGCCTGGTGGGTCCGATCGCACCGAACCCCTGGTCGCCGTCATTGTAGACGATGCCCATGGGCGCACCATGGGAGGTGGTGTAGAGGACCAGAACATCTTCCTTGAGGTCCATCACCTCCGCCACTCGGGCCAGGGCGGCGGCCACCGAATGGGGCGATCCCATGGGCAGGGGCGCGCCGCCCCGGCCGTCGGCGCCCGCCAGCACCAGCGTGCGCCCGACCGCGCCGTAGCGCCGTTCCAGCACGCGCGCCGCTTCCCGTGCCTCGCGTGAGAAGACGGGATCGCTGTCCAGCGCGACCGACACGACATAGGCGTCCACGACGCCCGGCCTCTGCGGCCTGAGCGCCGCGAGTGTCGCCGAAAGGCGGCGGCTCTCCGCTAGAACGGCGCGGGGATCGCGGTCCCGCTCCATCTGGAGGCCCAGGTCGGCGGCGGCGGCGACGTCCTGCGGCGGCGCCGTGCCGACCAGGGGTGGCGGAAGCAGATGCGCGGGCGGCTGCTCCTGTGCTGAAACGGGTCCGGTCAGCATCATGGCGGCCAGCGCCGCCGCCATCTTCCGTCCAGCCCGCATCCTGCACCCCTTGTCCGCGGCCAAGTCTGGACGGGCGCGGGCAGCGGCGCAAGTTGGGAACAAGGCGGGCGGGCCCCTGTTGTGCGCGAGCCACACAAGGAAAGGGTGTCGTCTTGGCCATCAAGCTCAAGCCGCTAGATCAGCAGGTGATCGTCGTGACCGGCGCGAGTTCCGGCATCGGACTGGTCACGGCGAAGACGGCCGCAGCGCGCGGCGCCACCGTGCTGATGCTGGCGCGCAGCGGCGGCGAACTGGTGGAGGCGGTGCGCGAGATCGAGGCGTCCGGCGGCACCGCCGCCTTCTACGAGGCGGACGTGGGCGACGCCGAGGCGGTGGAAGCCGCGGCCGCCTTCGCCAAGGCACGGTTCGGGCGCATCGATACCTGGGTGTCGAACGCAGGCGCCGCAGTGTACGGAAAGGTGCTGGAGACGCCGCTGGAGGACCAGCACCAGCTGTTCCGCACCAACTATTTCGGTGCGGTACACTCGGCGGTTGCCGCCGTACCCAGGCTGCGTGAGCAGGGCGGCGCGCTGATTGTGGTCGGATCAATCGGTTCCGACATCCCCGCACCGCCGCTTGGCGTCTACTGCGCCACCAAACATGCGGTGAAGGCCTATGTAGAGGTTCTCCGGGCCGAACTGGACGAGGAGGAAGCGTCGGTGTCGGTGACGCTGGTCAAGCCCAGCGGGATCGACACGCCCATCGGGCAGCATGCCCAGAACCGGCACGACCAGGGAGCGGAGGCGCAGGTGCCGCCGCCGGTCTACGACCCCCAACTGGTGGCAGATGCGATTCTGGACGCCGCCGTGAACCCCAGGCGCGATATAACCGTCGGCGGTGCCGGACGCGCGCAGGTCCTTTTCGCACAGCATTTCCCGTCGCTGTGGGAAAGGGTCGCAGGCAAGGCGGGCGACGTGGCCTACGACCCCCAGAAGTCACAGCCCCAGCCTTCCAACTTGTACGCGCCCGCCGATGCGGGGCGCGAGCGGTCCGGCGAGCATCCCAATGCTCGCAAGCACAGCCTCTACACGTCTGCCGAGCGCAATCCGAAGGCCGCGGCGGCCGGTTTCGCGGCAATCGTGGGGCTGGCGGTCGGCGGCTTGGTGTTCTCGCGCAAGCGCTGATGCGGAGGGTCAGCAGACCTCTGCGGTGAACTTGGGCGGCGGACCGGGCGGAACGCGATCGGGCGACATCCAATAGGGGTCCCCTTCCGCCCGGTGCCCGCGATAGACGTCAGCAAGGACGGCGTGGAGGCCGGGATCATAGGCCTTCAGGTCCTCGTCAGATAGGACGCGCACCGCATCAAAGGCGGCAAGTCGACCGGTGTTGAACCAGATCTGCGTCCCAACAGCCCAATATTCCTCCATGGTGGTGGAGGCATATTCACCCGACCACAGGCCGCGCGTGAGGGCCGCGCGATAGGCCTGCCAAACGCGGCCATAGAGGCCGGGATCGGCCGTATAGGCTGCGCGCAGGATGGCGTGGCCAAACTCATGGACCAGGTTGCTGGTGCCGCGATACCGGTCGCCTGGCAGCGCCAGCAGGTTCTCCGCCCCCACGGACGTCAGGAGCCCGCCCATGCCGCGGGCGCGGGCATCCCAATATTGCCGGTCCGTCAGCCGCCCGATACGCTCTTCATAATGCTTGCGCTCACAACGCGTGAGACGCGGATCATCCGGTGGCGGCTTCTTCCAGTCGCGCTGTTCGGGCAGGTCTAGCGTACCTTCCTCGGGCGCGAGAATGGCGACGCGCTGACCCCTGGCGCGGAGTGCCGCGGCAAGGTCGGGCCGGGCGACGAGCATAGACATGACGATCGATCGCGCCCGCTCCAGCGCCTCCGGCGGCGTCCGGTCGGAGGCGAGGATGGGAATACCTTCCGCGTCAAGATATCGGGCGTAGAAGGGATCGGCCCGAAGTCCGGCCGGCGGCGTGGTGATAAGACCATTGCCGCAGAGCAGGCAGGCAGCCGCCAACAACACTATCGGCCTTTGACGCTCAGCCACGTCGCACCCGGTCTATCGTGGTCCGCGAGGCGAGGTCGGAACGGGATCGCTCAACGGCAATCCCGCTCCGGTACCCGCGCAAGGTCCGTCAGTATACCCGCTTCTTCGGCTTGATGTACTCGGCGTCGTCAGTGAGCGTATAGTCATGGACGGGACGGTAGCCGATATCGGTCCGCCCCTTCTCTCCGCCCCAGCCGTCGAACGTCGCCACCGTGTGCTTCATCCACTCGCCGTCGTTGCGATCGGGGAAGTCCTCGTTGACGTGCGCACCGCGGCTTTCCTTGCGGTTGGCGGCGCTCTCCATGGTGACGACCGCCTGTGCGAGCAGGTTGTCGAGTTCCAAGGTTTCGACAAGGTCGGTGTTCCAGATAAGCGAACGGTCGCGGACGGAGACGTCGCTCAGCCTGCGATAGGTGTCGCCGATCTTCTGCTGCCCCTCGGCAAGCAGCTCGTTGTCGCGGAACACGGCGCAGTTACGCTGCATGGTCTGCTGCATCTCGCGGCGGATCTGAGCCGTGGTCGACCCGCCCGAGGCGTGACGGAACCGGTCCAGCCGACCAAGCGCCAGCTCTTCGGCACCCTTGGGCAGCGGATTGTGCGGCGTCCCAGGCTTCAGCGTCTCCTTGAGCCGCAAGCCCGTGGCCCGGCCGAACACGACCAGGTCGATCAGGCTGTTGGAGCCGAGCCGGTTGGCGCCGTGGACGGAGACGCACGCCGCCTCCCCAACCGCGAACAGGCCGGGCACGACCGCGTCGGGATCGCCGTCGCGGGTGTGGACCACTTCGCCGTGATAGTTCGTGGGGATACCGCCCATGTTGTAGTGGACGGTGGGCGTGACCGGCAGCGGCTTCTTGGTCAGGTCGACGCCTGCGAAGATCTTGCCCGTTTCGGTAATGCCAGGCAGCCGCTCATGGAGGACCTTGGGATCGATATGGTCGAGGTGGAGAAAGATGTGGTCCTTCTCCGGCCCGACGCCGCGGCCTTCGCGCATTTCCATAGCCATGGAACGCGACACGACGTCGCGGCTCGCCAGGTCCTTGGCGGAGGGGGCGTAGCGTTCCATGAAGCGCTCACCCTCGGAGTTGGTGAGATAGCCACCCTCGCCGCGCGCACCCTCCGTGATGAGCACGCCCGCACCGTAGATGCCGGTCGGATGGAACTGCACGAACTCCATGTCCTGGAGCGGCAGACCGGCGCGGAGCACCATGGCATTGCCGTCGCCCGTGCAGGTGTGCGCGGAGGTCGCCGAGAAGTAGCAGCGCCCGTACCCGCCTGTCGCCAGCACGACCGCATGGGCGCGAAATCGATGAATGGAACCGTCGTCCATGCACAGCGCCATGACGCCGCGGCACCGCCCGTCCTCCATGATGAGATCGAGCGCGATATATTCGACGTAGAAGTCGGCGTCGTACTTCAGGCTCTGCTGATAGAGCGCGTGGAGCATGGCATGACCTGTGCGGTCGGCCGCGGCGCAGGTCCGCTGGACCGGAGGGCCCTCGCCCATGTTCTGCATGTGGCCGCCAAAGGGCCGCTGGTAGATGGTGCCGTCGTCGTTTCGGCTGAACGGCACGCCTGCGTGCTCAAGCTCGATCACGGCCGCCGGCGCCTCGCGCACCATGTACTCGATGGCGTCCTGGTCGCCGAGCCAGTCGGACCCCTTCACGGTGTCGTACATGTGCCAGGACCAGTGGTCGGGCGAATTGTTGCCCAGCGACGCCGCGATGCCGCCCTGCGCGGCCACCGTGTGGCTACGCGTCGGGAACACCTTGGTCAGGCAGGCGGTCTTCAACCCGGCCTCGGCCGAGCCCATGGTGGCGCGCAGGCCGGAGCCGCCGGCTCCGACGACGACCGTGTCATAGGTGTGATCGATGATCTTGTAGGCGGCAGGCATTCTTACTTGGCTCCGAGCGCGACCTTGAGGATCGCGAAGAGGGCGGCGGCACCCAGGCCGATCGCGAAGAAGTTCAGCACCACCAGCGACGCGACGCGAGCCTGCTCCTGCTGATAATCCTCGATCAGCACCTGAAGGCCGAGCCGGAAGTGGTAGAACACCGACAAGATAAGAAGCGCCATCGGGATCGCCACCCAGGCTGACGACAGCCAGGCATGGATCGTCGCATGGTCATAGGCGGGCTGGCGCGCCACCGAGATCAGCAACCACGCCATTAGCGCGAAGTTGGAGCCGGCGGTCAGCCGCTGGTTCCACCAATGGTGCGTGCCTTCCTTGGCGGAGCCGAGGCCCCGGACGCGTCCAACGGACGTCCGCATCACTTGAACCCCAGATAAAGCCAGTAGGCGACGGTGAGAAGCACGCCGCCGATCATGCACGCGAGCGCGAACCGCTTGTTGGTCTTCAGCTCGTAGCCGGCGCCCGTATCGAGAACCAGGTGGCGAAGGCCCGAGAGCATGTGCTGGAAAAGGGAGGCGGTGAGGCCGATCCCGACCACCCAGCCGACGATGTTCAGCCGCCCATCGGAATAGGTGAACACGTCCCTAAACGTCTCATAGGCTTGCGCACCTGCGGCGATCGCCAGCAGCCACCATACGAGCAGCACGCTGCCGACCAGCGCCATCCCGTCGCCCGTCGCGCGGTGCAGGATGGAAACGGTCATGTGCGGCCCCCACCGATAGATCTGGAGGTGCGGGCTGATCGGGCGACCGCCGGCCCGGGGTCGGGTAAGGGGGTCCTGAGGTCGGGTGGCCAAGGGCAGGTCCTTGATGAACGAAGCGATAATGGGGCGAACGATGCCGTCCCTGCGCCTATCGGCCCGTGCGCGCGCCGATGCAAGTCACCGGTCCTGGTCAACGGAACCTTAACTCGCGTCGCCCTAACCCGAGCCGGTAATTCCGCGATCCCTATCGGAGACTTGTTCGTGGCCGAGAAGCACCTGCCGCCCCCGGAAAGCGTCAGCCGCACCATTGACCTGGCCGAACGCCTCCGCGTGTTCGACCTGACCCCCGAGGACCTGGCGCACGCGAAGGAGCTCTGGGCTATTATCGAACCCCAGGCACGAACCATCTCCGAAGCGCACTGGGATCAGTGGCAGCGCTGTTTCACCGGCCAGCATTACTGGGCGAGCCAGGACCGCGAACGAATGATCGGACTCGGCGTATCCTACCTGCGGAACCGCTTTGCCGATCCTGCGGGGCTAGAGTGGGTTCTGTCAGCCGAACGCTCGATTGCGGCCGCCTATGCCGGCGACGTGCCGCTGACGGTGCTGCTTTCCATGACGGATGCGGGAACGCGGCGAACGCTGAACCTGCTGCGCGAGCATCTGGGCGTCGACGATCCCCGACGGGTAGCGATGGTCGATCTCGCGGTCCGGATGCGATCGCTGGAATGCGAGATCTACGGGTCGCTATACGCGGCCTATCTCCACCACAACGAACTGGCCGAACGCGATCGACTGGCCGCTCAGTTCGGAGACGGGATCGCGGCAACGCTGGAACGCGCGTCAGGCGAGGGAGCCACGCTGCGGACAAAGGCTTCCGGAACATCGGCTTCGGCCAGGGGAATGCTCGGCAAGACCAGCGAGGTTGCCGCGGCGGCCGAGCAATCCGCGGTGGCCATGCGCGAGGCGGCACAGACCGCGGCCGGCCTGATCCGCGCCATCGAGGACGCACGCGGCGAGGTGGATGCCGCCGCCGAGATCGCAGCCAAGGCCGCCCACCAGGCCGGCCAGGCGGTTGGCATGTCCGAGGCGCTGAGCGACCATGCCAAGTCCATCGAGTCGATCCTGGGCCTGATCCGCGACATCGCCGGCCAGACCAACCTGCTGGCGCTCAACGCCACCATCGAGGCGGCGCGCGCCGGCGACGCGGGCCGCGGCTTTGCCGTGGTGGCCCAGGAGGTGAAGAGCCTGGCCAACCAGACCGCTCGCGCCACCGACGACATCGCCGCCAAGATCGCCGCCATCCAGTCGGCAACCCGCGGCACGGTGGAAACCAACGCCTCCATCAAGACCACCGTGGCCGAGGTCCAAGACTCCGCCGAGCGCATCCGCCGCGCCATGGAGGCCCAGGCGCAGACCGTCACCGCCATCACCGCCGCCGTGGACGAAACCGCGCTCGCCGCCGACTCGATGAGCGGCACCATCGCCGCCATCCGCGAGGATACCGAGGCGGTGGCGACGCAGATCGACGGGGTCGGTCGCGGGTTCGACCAACTGGACGGTCAGCTGGCCGAGCTTCGCGAGAGCGCCGACGCCTTTGCGGCCAAGGTAGCGGCGTGACCGTGCCGGCTCCATCAACCACCCGGCGGATCCACGACTTCGACTGGGACAACAGGTTGGCAGCCGATTGCGCAATCATCGCCGGCCTGCTGCGCGACGACGATTACCACGCGATCGCCGAAGCTTTCTGGAGCCACTATCTGCTCCTCGACGGCATGGAGCCGGCCCGCGCCCATTTCACGGGCGGACGGCTGGAAAGACGGGTCGCCGCAAGCGCCGACTATGCACGAGCAAAGTACGAAGGGCCCTTTGATCCGGCCTGGATCGCCATGACGCACCGCCATGCGGACGAGACGCGGCGCGGCGGCACGCCGGTGGCGGCCTTGCTCCGGGCCCTCGCCTATTCGCATAGCTGGACTCTGATGCTGGTAGCGGAGAGGCTCGACGGCGACATGGGACAGATGCGGACCCTGGCCGACACGATACAGCGGATGGCACTGGTCGAGGCCGACATACTGACGAGCCACATCATCGAGGCGGAGGCTGCGCAGGCGAGCACCGAGCGGCAATCGCGCGCGGAATCCTTTCGCCAGCAGATCGCCGGCTCGATCGAGGGGGCGGCGGCGCTCGGCGCCGGCATCCGGTCAAAGGCGGTCGGCGCCGCCCGAGCCAGCGCGGGCGTTCTCGGCAAGACCAGCGAGGTGGCAGCCGTGGCCGAGCAATCCGCGGTGGCCATGCGCGAGGCGGCACAGACCGCGGCCGGCCTGATCCGCGCCATCGAGGACGCACGCGGCGAGGTGGATGCCGCCGCCGAGATCGCAGCCAAGGCCGCCCACCAGGCCGGCCAGGCGGTTGGCATGTCCGAGGCGCTGAGCGACCATGCCAAGTCCATCGAGTCGATCCTGGGCCTGATCCGCGACATCGCCGGCCAGACCAACCTGCTGGCGCTCAACGCCACCATCGAGGCGGCGCGCGCCGGCGACGCGGGCCGCGGCTTTGCCGTGGTGGCCCAGGAGGTGAAGAGCCTGGCCAACCAGACCGCTCGCGCCACCGACGACATCGCCGCCAAGATCGCCGCCATCCAGTCGGCAACCCGCGGCACGGTGGAAACCAACGCCTCCATCAAGACCACCGTGGCCGAGGTCCAAGACTCCGCCGAGCGCATCCGCCGCGCCATGGAGGCCCAGGCGCAGACCGTCACCGCCATCACCGCCGCCGTGGACGAAACCGCGCTCGCCGCCGACTCGATGAGCGGCACCATCGCCGCCATCCGCGAGGATACCGAGGATGTCGCAGGCAGGTTCGCGACGCTGGGCGGTGCCGCGGGCGAAGTGGACGACCAGCTAGACCGCCTCAAGGCCGCGGCGGAGGAGTATTCGGCGGCCGCAGCCTGACCCGCGCGCTTCCGCTGCCGCCGCGCTGGTTGCGCGTGCGGGCGGCGGACGCCATGGCGCGGCGCATGACGACCATTCTCCTGACCGGATCGAGCCGCGGCATCGGTGCTGCCTGCACGGATGCGCTGTCCCCCGACGCCTTGGTGATCGGGCACGGGACGAGGAGCGGCATCGCCGCGGACTTCGCCGATCCGGCCGCACCCCGAGCGTTGTGGGACATCGCCCTTGAGCAGGCGCACGGCGCGATCGACGTGCTGGTCAACAATGCGGGCGTGTTCGAGGCCAACCCGATCGACGCCGCGGACGCGGACTGGTCCGCCGGCTGGGCGCGGACCATGCAGGTCAACCTGACGGCGTCGGCCGAACTGTGCCGGCTGGCGATCCTCCACTGGCAGGAACGCGGTTGCGTCGGACGCATCGTCAACGTCGCCAGCCGCGCCGCCTATCGCGGGGACAGCCCCGCCCATTGGCATTATGCCGCATCCAAGGCGGGCATGGTGGCGATGACCAAGACCATCGCGCGCGGCTATGCGGCGCAAGGCATCTTGGCCTTTGCGGTATGCCCTGGCTTCACCATGACGGGCATGGCCGAGGACTATCTGGCCAGCCGCGGCGGGGACAAGCTGCTAGCCGACATCCCGCTGGGCCGGGTGGCCGAACCGGTCGAGGTCGCTTCCATCGTCCGCTTCCTGGCGCTGGAGGCGCCGCCGTCGATGACGGGGGCGGTGATCGACGTGAACGGGGCAAGCTATGTCCGCTAGGCTCGCACTCCTGGCCGGGGCCGCGCTGCTCTTGTCCGGGTCCGCCATCGCGTCGGATGTGGTCTCGCCCGCCGAACTGGCGCGGGCGTGCGAGGGCAAGGACGGGTGGGACGATCGCGCGCCGCCTGCGCTGCTGGTGCCCGGCACCTATTATGTGGGCACCTGCGGCGTCACCGCACTGCTGGTGACGGGGCCGGCAGGCCATGTTCTGATCGACGGCATCACGGAAAAGGCGGCGCCGCTGATCGCGGCCAATATCGAGCGGCTGGGCTACCGGCTGCGGGACGTGAAGCTGCTGCTGAACAGCCACGAGCATCTGGATCATGCGGGCGGCTTCGCGGCACTGAAGAAGCGGACTGGTGCGCGCCTGCTGGCACGTGCCGAGTCACGGCCGGGGCTGGAAACGGGACGCGTCGATCCAGCCGACCCGCAGCTGGGCTTCGGCTCCATGTTCCCCGCTGTCCGGGTGGACCGGACGGTTCGCGACGGCGAGGTGGTGCGGCTCGGCCCGCTGCGACTGACGGCCCATGCGACGCCGGGCCACTCGCCCGGCGCGACCAGCTGGACATGGGCCTCGTGCGACGGCGACAAGGCCGGCCATTGCCGTCGCATCGCCTATGCCGACAGCCTGTCGGCTCTGGCCGCCAGGGGCTATCGCTACCGCGACCATCCGATTTACCTCGCGGCGTTCCGGCGCAGCCTGGACCGGGTCGCCGCCCTGCCCTGCGACGTTCTGGTCACCCCGCACCCGCAGGCGAGCGCGCTGTTCGAGCGAATGGCCGGCCAAGGCAAGCTAGAGGACCCGACCGCCTGCGCCCGGTATGCGGCGGGGGCGCGCGCCCGGCTGGACGCAAGACTTGCGGAGGAAGATCGTTGAGCTGGAAAGTCACGCTGGCCTGCACCCGCGATGAGGCCGAGTTGGCCGGAGACGCGGAGGTGCCCGGCGCCGTCATCGTGGCGACCGAAGAGGACGAGGCAGCCGGACGCTGGCGGCTGGACGCCTATCTTGAGGACGCGCCCGACGAGGAAGCTCTCGCCGCTCTCAAGGCGCTGGCGCCGTCCGCGCGCCTGGACCCGGCCGTCGAACGGCTGGAGGACCAAGACTGGGTCACGCTGAGCCAGGCGGGTCTGGAACCTATCCGCGAGGGCCGCTTCGTGGTGCATACGCCTGCCTGTCCAGCCGAGGCGCCGGCCGGCGGGCGCGCCTTCGTGATCGACGCCGGCCGCGCGTTTGGAACGGGGCACCACGAGACCACGGCCGGGTGCCTGGCGATGCTGGAAACCCTGGCGGCGGACGCAGAGCGGTTCGAGCGGGTGGCGGACCTGGGAACGGGCACGGGGCTGCTGGCCTTCGCGGCGCTGGAACTCTGGCCGGATGCGCTCGTGCTGGCCACCGATATCGACCCAGTCGCGATCGAAGTCGCGGCCGAGAACATGGTCGCCAACGGGATCGACGGGGTGCAGCTGGCGGTCGCAGACGGCGCGCGCGACCTGCCAGTGGCGGCGGACACGGCGTTCGACCTCGTGATCGCCAACATCCTGGCCGGGCCGCTGGTCGCCATGGCAGCCGAGATCGCGGGCGTCGCAGGCGCGGGCGCGGCCATCCTGCTGGCAGGGCTGCTGTCGACCCAGGCGGATGCCGTGGTCGCCGCCTATGCCGTGCAAGGCTGTTCGGAGCGGCGGCGGCTGGTGCGGGGCGACTGGACCATCCTGCTGCTGCGGGCTCCGGACGTCCGCGTCGCGGCAGACGCGGCGGGCGGCGATCGCCGGGGCTGGGAAACGGACGGGCGCTGACCCTCTCGGCGCTCGTACCCGCCCCTTCCGTCAAGCGGCACCCTTCTCCCGCGCATAGTCCTGGGTGCCGCGGGTCAGGACCTCGTCGCCGTCCACGATCTCGGCGACGGGGATGTCGGGCAGGCGCTTCAGCTCCTCGTAGAGGGGAGCGAAGTCGTTTTCGACGGTCAGGCGGAGTAGCTCGTCGAAGGAGGGGATGACGAAATAGTTCTGCTGGAAATCGTCGATCCGGTACTCGGTCCGCATCACGCGCTTCAAGTCGAGCATGATGCGATTGGGGCTGGGATCGTCGAGCGCGAAGCGGCTTTCCGAGAAGCTGGAGACGATGCCGGAGCCGTAGATCCGCATCCCCTCCGGCTCGCGGATCAGGCCGAACTCGACGGTGTACCAGTAGAGGCGGCCCAGGTATTTGAGCGCGTCCAGCCCAAGCGCGCGCTGGCCGCCGCGGCCGTAGGCGGCGAGATAGTCGGCGAAGACCGGGTCGGCCAGCATGGGCACGTGACCGAACACGTCATGGAAGACGTCGGGTTCCTGGAGATAGTCGAGCTGGTCGGGCCGGCGGATGAAGTTGCCCGCCACGAAGCGGCGATTGGCCATGTGGTCGAAGAAAACGTCGTCGGGCACTAGGCCGGGCACCGCGACCACGCGCCAGCCGGTCAGCTTCTCCAGCTTGTCGCTCAGCTCCTCGAAGTCGGGGATGCCGGGGCGCGAGAGCTGGAGCACGTCCAGCCCGCGCAGCCACGCGTCGGAGGCGCGGCCCGGCAGGAGCTTTGCCTGACGCGCGAAGAGCGTGTCCCAGGTGGCGTGCTCCTCCACGGTGTAGCGGTCCCAGCCCTGCGGGATGGTCCAGTCGGCGTTTGCGCCTTCGGGCGGGCGGTCAAGAACATGGGTGTCGTCTGCCATGGCTAGGTCCTATCAGGCTGGGCGTGAGAGACAAACGGGGCTTGAGGGCCGGGGTTGCCGCCACCTGGCCGAGGCGGGTGGCGCAAGCATTCGCGGCGCTGCTCGCGGTACTGGGCCTGTACGTGCTGGCGGGGCTCGTCGGCGGACTGATCCCGGCCAATGCGGGATGGCGGCCGGCGGCGCACGGCGACGTCACCGTCTGGGTGGAAAGCAACGGCATTCACACGGGGATCATCGTTCCCAAGGTCGCGGCGGGGGTGGACTGGCAGGGGCTGGCGCGGCCGGAGCACCTGGCCGACCCGCGATACGGCCGGTGGAGCCACCTGTCGTTCGGATGGGGCGAGCGCGCCTTCTACCTGGAGACGCCGACCTGGTGGGACGTGCGGCCGGCCACCGTGCTGGCTGCCGCGTTCGGCAGCAAACGGACGCTGATGCATGTGGACCACCTGCCCCGCCCGCGCTTCGGCGACGGGGCACGTCCCATCCAGCTGAGTGCGGCGCAGTACCGGCGGCTGGCGGCGTTCATCCGGGCGAGCTTCGCCGACCGGCCGGGCGCGATCCGGGGTTACGGGGCCTATGACGCCTTTTACGAGGCGCGGGGCCGCTATTCGGCGGTCGGCACGTGCAACGCCTGGACCGGCGCCGCGCTGAGGGCCGCGGGCGTCAGGGTCGGACGATGGACGCCCTTTCCGATCACGGTGCTGTGGTGGTTCGGGGACAATACCGGCCGGGATGACCGAGGCGGTCCCCGCGTCGGAAGGTGAGGAACCGCGCGCTACGTCCGCGGAGAAATCACCTCCGGGCGGCGGCTCGGTGCTGCTGGGATCGAACGCCTCGGGGAACAGGCCGTAGCGGTCAGGCCGCCGGAGCCGGAGCAGGTAGAGGGCCAGGCGATTGTCGTAGCGACGGCGCTCCCCCACCTGATGCCCTTGCCATCGAATGGGTCGCGCGATGCCGCCGATCGCGCGACCGGTAAAATCCGCCGGTAGCGCGGGCGTGGCGAAGATCGCGTCCCAGGCGGCGACGAAGCCCTCCGCGCCGGCCCGCGCGCGCAGGCGATAGGCGGTCTGGAAGCTTCGGCCCACGACGCGGCAGGCGGCGGCGACGCAGCGCGTCTCGGCCAGCGCCGCGATGAAGGCGTGCTGCATATCGGGCGTCCAACCATCGCGGCGAGCGCGAACGGGAACGGGATCGAAGGATAGGGCAGTGCTCATCCGCCAGTGTGGAGCATGAAGGCTGGATTGTAGGACAGCGATTTCTTGGTTCGCGATGGCAAGCTGTTGCTGCCGGTTTCGGACACGTGGCCGAGACGGGCAGCGACAGGAGCGGACGCCTAGGGTCTTTCCTATTCAGGTTAGAGCAGACCAGCCTGTTCCTGATCCTCCCCCGCCAGGGGGAGGTGGTGCCGAAGGCGACGGAGGGGGAGGACCGCTCGACTCCGGACAGAGTTTCCGCCCCCTCCGACCGGCTCCGCCGGCCACCTCCCCCTGGCGGGGGAGGATTTGGAAAGGACGGTCAGACTGCGGGCAGGCCCTCCAGCAGCTTGTCGCAAGTGATGGGAAACTCTCGGACGCGGACGCCCGTGGCGTTGTGGATCGCGGACGCGATGGCGGCGGCGGCGCCAGAGATGCCGAGCTCGCCGATGCCCTTGGCGTGGATCGGGTTGGCGTGGATGTCGCGCTCGTCGAGGAAGTGGACCTCGATCTGGGGGACGTCCGCGTTCACGGGCAGATGATATTCGGACAGGTCGTGATTCACGAGCTTGCCGTTGCGCTTGTCGTGGATCAGGTCCTCGTGGAGCGCGCAGCCGATGCCGAAGGTCATGCCGCCCAGACATTGCGACCGCGCCGTCTTGGCGTTCAGGATTCGGCCCGCCGCGAAAACGCCCAGCATCCGGCGAACGCGGACCTCGCCCGTGACGGCGCTGACCGCGACCTCGGCGAAATGCGCGCCGAAGCTTGCCTGGGTGGTCAGCTGTTCCTGCTTGCCCTTGTTGATGGTGCCGGTCGCCTCCATCCCGGCACCGACCAGTTCGCCAATCGCGACCTGCTTGTTGGCGCCGATGGCCGTTCCGTCCTTGAGCGTCAGGTCATGGAAGTCGACCCCCATTGCGTCTGCCAGCTGCTCGCGCAGCTTCTCGCAGGCGAGATAGACGGCCGAGCCCGACGAGCCTGCGCCCCAGGAGCCGCCCGAACCGGCGGCCGGCGGGTCGTTGGTGTCCCCCAGGCGGAGCGTGATCTTCTCGACCGGGATGCCCAGGATCTCGGACGCGATCTGGGCCAGGATGGTGTAGCTGCCAGTGCCGATATCGGTCATCGCGGTCGCCACCGTCGCGGTACCGTCCGGCGCGATCTCTACCTTGGCGGACGACTGCATCAGCGTGTTGGAGCGCGCGGCGGACGCGACGCCCATGCCGATCAGCCACTCGCCCTCGCGAACCTGGGCCGGCTTGGCGTTGCGCTTGTCCCAGCCGAACAGCTTCGCGCCCTCGTCAAGCGAACGCGACAGCTGACGGGTCGAGTAGGGCACGTCCTTCTGCGGGTCCTTCTGGGGATCGTTGACCTTGCGGATGTCGATCGGGTCCATGCCCAGCTTCTCGGCAAGCTCGTCCATCGCGCCCTCGATGGCGAGCATCCCCACCGCCTCGCCCGGCGCGCGCATAGAGCCGGAGAGCAGCAGGTTGAGGTTCACCTGCTCGTGCGTGATGCGCCGGTTGGAGCCCGAGTAGAGGAAGTGGGTGGAGACGCCTGCGGGCTCGAAATAGCCCTCCCCCTCCAGGTTGGAGGTCAGCGTCTCGTGGCTGATGGCGGTCAGGCGACCGTCGCGGGACGCGCCGAAGCGCATCCGCTGTTCGGTGTTGGAGCGGCGCACCGTGGTCTCGAACACCTGCTGGCGCGCCATCACCGCCTTAACGGGCCGGCCGAGCCGCTTGGCCGCAATGGCGGCCGCCACCGTCTCGGGCGCGATGCCGAGCTTGGAGCCGAAGCCGCCGCCGATATAGCGCGACACGATCCGCACCTTGGACGTGGACAGGCCGAGCGACTTCGCCAGCTGCTGCGCGTCGGAGGTCGGCATCTGGTAGGAGCCGTAGATGGTCAGGCTGCCATCCTCCTCCCACACGGCGGTGGAGGCGTGCGGCTCCATCGCGGCCGAGGACTGGCTGGGGGTCACATAGGTGGAGTCGATCGTCACCTCCGCCTGGGCCAGCGCCTTGTCCACGTCGCCCTGGCTGTACTTGGCGGGAATGTTGTTGAAAGGCGGCGTGTTCGTCTCGGACTTGTGCGCCTCGAAGTCGTACTGGCCCTCACCCGGCTCGTGTACGACCTTAACGCGAAGGCCGGCATCGCGGGCGGCCTCGTAGGTCTCGGCAATGACGATGGCGACGACCTCGCCGAAATACTCCACGTCCTGCACGCCCTGGGTCGGCGCCTTGCTCTCGCCGCCCTGCTGGGGATTGCGGAGGAACGTCTCAAAGTCAGTGACGACGTCAATCACGCCGGGCAGGCGCTTCACCTCATCGGCGTCGATCGAGACGATGCGCCCCTTGGCGAACTTGGCGCCGACGAGATAGCCATAGGCCAGGTTGTCGAACCCGTATTCGGCCGCATAGGTCGCCTTGCCGGCGACCTTGGACGGACCCTCCACGCGGTTGCGGGGAAGGCCGACTTCCCGGTGCGCGCTGGTGTCCAGCAGCGATACCGGGAAAGGCTTGTTCATGGTGAGCGTGTTGGAAGGCACGGGCGTCAATCCTTGGTCAGGTCGCGAAGCGTGGCGATCAGCGTTCGGCGCGCGAGCGGTATCTTGAAGTCGTTGGAGCCCTGGCCCCGAGCGTCGGCGAGCAGCGCGTCGGCGGCGGCGGCGAACGCCTCGTCCGACGGCGCCTTGCCCAGGATCGCGTCCTCTACCGCCGGGTTGCGCCAGGGCATGTGAGCCAGGCCGCCGAACGCGAGGCGCGCATGGGAAACCTTGCCGTCCTCCACCTTGACCACCCCCGCCACCGAGACGAGCGCAAAGGCGTAGGACGCGCGATCGCGGACCTTGCGATAGACCTGGCGCGTGCCGTCGGGCAGCTTGGGCAGCTCAACACCGGTGATGAGCTCGCCCGGCTCCAGCACCGTCTCGATATGCGGCGTGTCGCCGGGCAGGCGATAGAAGTCGTCAATGGCGATGCGGCGACGATCGCCATCGTCCTTTTGGGTCAGGATGGTGGCGCCTAGCGCACGCATGGCAACCGCCATGTCGGACGGATGGGTCGCGATGCAGTTCTCCGACGCGCCCAGCACCGCCATGATGCGGTTGTAGCCGCCAATGGCCGAGCAGCCAGCGCCCGGCTCGCGCTTGTTGCAGGGCATGGCGGTGTCGTAGAAATAATAACAGCGCGTGCGCTGGAGCAGGTTGCCGCCGGTCGACGCCTTGTTGCGGAGCTGGCCGGACGCGCCCGCGAGCAACGCGCGGCTCAGCACCTCGTAGCGCTCGATCACGCGGGGGTCGGCGGCCAAGTCGCTGTTCGGCACCAGGGCACCGATGCGAAGGCCGCCCTCGTCCGTGTCCTCGATCTCGTTCAGCGGCAAGCGGCTGATGTCGACCAGCTTTCCCGGCGTTTCCACCTGGAGCTTCATGAGGTCGAGCAGGTTGGTGCCGCCCGCGATGAACTTGGCGCCCTCGACGCCGATCTCGCGCGTGGCCTCCTGGGCGGTGTCCGCCTTGGCGTAGGTGAAGGTCTTCATGCGCCCACCTCCTCACGGCTGCGGCTATCCTTCGCATCGGCCGTGCGGTCGGCGGGCACGTTGCCGGCGACCTCGCGGATCGCGTCGACGATGTTGGGATAGGCGGCGCAGCGGCACAGGTTGCCGCTCATCCGCTCCGAGATTTCTTCGTCGCCAAGATCAACCGACTTGAGGTCGTCAGACACGTAGGAGGGCCAGCCTTTCGCCGCCTCGTCCAGCATCCCCACCGCCGAGCAGATCTGGCCGGGCGTGCAGTAGCCGCACTGGTAGCCGTCGTGCCGCACGAACGACGCCTGCATCGGGTGGAGGTTCTCCGGCGTGCCCAGCCCCTCGATCGTGGTGATTTCGTCGTCCTGGTGCATCACGGCCAGCGACAGGCAGGAATTGATGCGCCGGCCGTTTACCAGCATGGTGCACGACCCGCACTGGCCGTGGTCGCAGCCCTTCTTGGAGCCGGTCAGGCCCAGATGCTCGCGGCACAGGTCGAGCAGCGTGGTGCGGATGTCCACGTCGGCATCATATGCCTGGCCGTTGATGGTGAAGTGCATGGGCGGCCTCGTCTCCGGTATCTCGGGGGTGTAACGCCCGGTCCCATGTTCGTTTCCGCCATGCTGGCGCTTGCCGCCGTCACAGGGCACAAGACACCCGTGCAGCCGACCGACCGCCCCATCCTTATCGCCCATCGCGGCGCCAGCGGATCGCGGCCCGAACACACGCTGGCGGCCTACCGGCTGGCGATCGAGCAGGGTGCGGACTTCATCGAGCCCGACCTGGTGCCGACGCGCGACGGGCGCCTGGTGGCGCGGCACGAGAACGAGATCGGCGGGACCACGGACGTGGCCGCGCACCCCGAGTTCGCCGGACGCCGCACCACCAAGCGGATCGACGGGCAGGCGGTGACCGGCTGGTTCACCGAGGATTTCACGCTGGCGGAACTCCGGATGCTGCGCGCGCGCGAGCGGCTGCCCGAGCTTCGGCCGGGCAGCGCGGCCTATGACGGACAGTTCGGCATTCCGACCTTTGAGGAGGTGATCGCGCTGGCCAAGCGGGCGTCGATCGAGACGGGACGAACGATCGGCGTCTATCCGGAAACGAAGCATCCCACCTATTTCGCGGGCATCGGCCGGCCGACGGACGATCTGGTGCTGGCCGCGCTTCGGGCGGCGGGGTGGGATCGTGCGGACGCGCCCGTGTTCATCCAGTCGTTCGAGGTGAAAAACCTAAAATGGTTGGCGCGCCGGACCAGGGTGCGGCGGATCCAGCTGGTCGCGCCGACCGGCGCGCCCGCCGACGGCGCGGCGTCCAGCTATGCCGCGATGCTGACGCCAGACGGGCTGAAGGCGGTCGCGACCTATGCCTATGGAATCGGGCCGGACAAGTCGCAGCTCTGGCAGGGCGAACGCCCGAGCTCGCTGGTCCGCGACGCCCACGCGGTGGGCCTGCGCGTACATCCGTGGACCTACCGCGCGGAGACCCGGTTCCTGCCCCAACGCTACCGGCGGGGCGACGATCCGGCAGCGCACGGCGATGTGCGGCGCGAGATCGGCGACGCCCTGGAACAGGGGATCGACGGCTTCTTTACCGATTTTCCGGCAGACGGCGCGCTCGCCCGGGACAAGCCGTTCTGATAGGAAGTCCGTTCATGCGTACCCCCATCCTGCCCGCCCTGCTGTTGCCGCTGATCGCCGGCGGCTGCGTCAGCACCGCGACCAGCATCGTCAAGGCGCCGTTCCAGGTGGCCGGCAAAGCGGTAGACTGGACCACCACCAGCCAGGAAGAGGCCGACCGCAACTATGGCCGCAAGATGCGCAAGGCGGAGGCGCGCGAGGGCAAGGAGCGGCGCGAGTACGAGAAGCGCTGCCGCAGGAACCCGGACGAATGCCGCGGCTATGACGGGTATCGGGCCGACGGCCGGCGATAGGCCGCGTTCGTCGCAGACCCGTCGACGGCCGCTCCGCGCCGATCGGCCGGCGGACTAGCCGCCCTTGCGAACAGTCGCAGGGAGAATAATCGTGTTGAACAAGCTGACGCTCGCGGTCGCGGCGCTGGGTAGCGTGCTGGTGTCGAACCAGGCACAGGCCGCCGTTGTGGTGCGCGACATCGTGATCCGCAACGCGGGGTTCGAGGATCAGGGACTTGCCGACGGCACCTTCGCGCCGAACACGGTCTATGGCTGGTCCACCTATGGCGGCGGCGCGTCGAGCGGCACGCAGAACCCGACCGCTGCGCAGGCGCCCAACGTGCCGGGCGGCAGCAACGTCGGCTACCTGAACAGCTTCATCCTGAACGGCGAAACGTCGGAGGGCGGCTTTCGCCAAGACCTGGGCGAAGGCGTGACGGCGGGCACGCGGTACGACCTGAGCGTGCAGGTGGGCCGTCGTGCCGACAATGCCGATTAAGGGCTCATGCGCGTCGGCCGCTACACGGTGCAGCTGCTGTCTGGTGAGACGCTGCTGACGGAGAGCAGCTACTCCGACGACGATCTGGCGCCGGGCCAGTTCCGCGCGCTGGACCTGAACTACACCGCCGCCGGCGACCTGGCGGCACCGCTCCGGATCAACTTCCAGTCCTTCTACGACGCGGACCAGAACGGCGCGATCCGGCAGGTGCTGCTGGACGACGTGCGCCTGACCGCGACCAGCGAGGTCTCCGGCGCCGTGCCCGAGCCCGCCACCTGGGCGACGATGATCGGCGGCCTGGGCATGGTCGGCGCGACCGCGCGGCGGCGGCGGACCAGAACCGCGCTGGCCTGAACCGAACGGGCGGGGAGAGGATGTCGTGGGAGCCCCTCCCCCGCCCCGTCCGGCGGTGCTATGCTGTCGCCATGACCGACTATCGCATGGACTCCGCTCATCCGGGACTCGCACTGGACCGGGGCGTGCAGGGACTGCTGGGCACGGCGATCGACCGGATCGACGGGCCCGCCAAGGTGGCGGGCGTCGCCACCTATGCGCTGGAACACCAAGTGGCGGGGCTGGCGCACGGCGTTGCGGTGGTGGCACCCATGGGCGCGGGTCACGTCACCGGGATCGACGCCGAGGCGGCGCGCACCATGCCGGGCGTTCTGGCCGTCTATGCCGGCGACCAGGAGCTGCCGCGCCAGACGCCGCTGTTCGGCCAGCCGGGCGTGCCGCGCTATTCGGGCCGGCTGGACAGCTATGGCGAGGTCGTCGGCCTTGTGGTGGCCGAGACGTTCGAGGCCGCGCGCGACGCGGCCCGCGCCGTTCGCGTGTCCGCGGAACCGGACCCGGCAGCGCGCCATGCAACCGAGGACGGCGAGGCGGATGCCGGCGGTCCGCCCCAGGGCGCGCTGCTGCCCGACGTTACCAAGGGCGACCTGGAGGCGGCCATGACGCAGGCCGCCGAGACGGTGGACGTGGTCTATACCACCCCGCGCCACGTCCACGCCGCGATCGAACCCTATGGCACGATCGCATCATGGGAGGACGACGCGCTGACCATCCGCGGGTCGATCCAGATCCTGCGGGCCGCGGTGCCCACCTTTGCCAAATATTTCGAGGTGGAGCCGGACAGAGTGCGCGTGCTGTCGCCGTTCATCGGCGGCGGCTTTGGCGGCAAGAACGCCAGCGCCGACGCGCTGCTGGCGGCAACCGCGGCGAAGCGGCTCGGCCGGCCCGTCAAGGTCGCGCTGACGCGGCAGCAGGCGTTCCACATCGCCTATGGCCGGTCGGACACCGTTCAGCGCATCCGGCTGGCGGCGGACGGCGATGGTCGCCTGTCAGGCGTGGGACAGGACAGCCTGGTGGGACAAAAGGTGGGCGGCGTCTCGTTCGAGCCCGTCGCCCTGGGCGCGGTCGGCCTCTATTCGGGCCCGGCGCGCAGCTTTACCACGAAGATCGCGCACATAAACCTGCCGGCGCACGGCCCGGTCCGCGCACCGGGCGAGGCGGTGGGCATGATGGGGCTGGAATGCGCCATGGACGAGCTGGCGGAACGGCTGGCGATCGACCCCATCGAGCTTCGCCGCCGCAACGAGCCGGACGCCGACCCCACCAGCGGCAAGCCCTTTTCCAGCCGGCGGTTGGTGGAATGTTTCGACCGTGGGGCCGAACGGTTCGGCTGGAGCGAGCGCCCCGAACAGCCGGGAACGCGGCGCGAAGGCGAGTGGCTGATCGGGCTGGGCGTGGCCACGGCGGCGCGCGTCAACTTCCTGGCGGACTCCACCGCGCGCGTGCGCCTGTCGCCGGACGGGCGCGCGACGGTGGAGACGGACATGACCGACCTGGGCACCGGCACCTACACGCTGCTGGCGCAGGTGGCGGGCGAGACGCTGGGGCTGCCGATCCATTGCGTCGACGTCCGGCTGGGCGATAGCCTGTTGCCGACCGGTGCTGGGTCTGGCGGCTCGTTCGGCGCCGCGTCCAGCGCGTCGTCGGTGGCGCTCGCCTGCGAGGCGGTGGTGGCGACGCTCGCCGAGCGGATGGGGACCGCGCCCGAGGAGATGACGCTGAAGGACGGGCACGCGATCGCGGGCAACCGGCGCGTGGCCCTGGCCGAGCTGGTGGGCGGGGAGCCGATCGAGGCGGAGGGGAGCATTCATCCCGGCCGCAACAACCGCGCCATGAGCCAGGCCGCGCACGGCGCACAGTTCGCGGAAGTCGCGGTAAACGCGGTTACGGGCGAAGTGCGCGTGCGCCGGATGCTGGGTGTGTTCGACTGCGGTCGCGTGCTGAACGCCAAGACGGCGCGCAGCCAGGCGATCGGCGGCATGATCTGGGGCCTGGGCTACGCATTGCACGAGGAGGCGGTGACCGACCGGCGGACGGGTGCCACCGTCAACCGCGACATGGGCGAGTATCACATCCCCACCCAGGCCGACGTGCCGCAGGTGGACGCATTGTTCGTGGAGGAGGTGGACCGTCACGCCAATCCCGTGGGCGCCAAGGGCTTGGGCGAACTGGGGATCAGCGGCGCCGGGGCCGCCGTGGCGAACGCGATCTACAACGCGTGCGGCGTTCGCGTGCGCAACTTCCCCATCACGCCCGACAAGCTGATCGCTGGCCTGCCGCCGGTTTAAGGCAATCCGAAATCCTCACCCGTCAGGGGGAGGTGGCCGGCATAGCCGGACGGAAGGGCCTCGGGCGGGGGGCCGCCTGCGGAAGGTTATCGCGTCCACCGGCCCCTCCACCATGCTTTGCATGGTCCCCCTTCGCTTGCGGGGGAGGAATTGAAACGACGCATTGCCTTCCCTATCATCCACAGGAATAACGCCCCTTCCCAAGAGGAAGGACCGCCTGTGACGCTTCGCCCCGTTCTGCTCTCCGCCGCCGCGTTGTTTATCGCCCTTCCGGCGGCCGCGCAGGAGGACCGGCGGAACGACGCTCCCCCGGCGCGGGTGGAGAAGGGCCGCACCAACGCCGAGCGGGTCAAGGACGAAGCCGAAGCCGCCTATGCCAACGCGCCGGTGCAGGAGCAGGAAGTCCGCCATCGCGACAGCGTAACGGTGAAGGGGCGTCGCATTCCCTATGTGGCATCCGCCGGCACGCTGACCATCCGCGACACGGAGGGGAAGCCGCAGGCCTCCATCTTCTACACGGCCTACACGCTGGACGGATCAAGGCCGGGAACGAAGCGCCCGATCACGTTCTTCTACAATGGCGGGCCGGGATCGCCCTCTTTCTGGCTGCGTATGGGATCGTTCGCGCCGGTCCGCATCCGCACCACCAATCCCGAGTTCGTCCGCCCCGCTCCCTATGACGTGGGACCCAACCCGGACACGCTGATCGACAAGACGGACATGGTGTTCATCGACGCGCCGGGCGCGGGCTATTCGCGCCCGCTGGGCGACGTGCGGCCCCAGGCCTTCTACGGCGTGGACGGCGACGCGGACGCGTTTGCCAAGGCGATCATACGCTACGTCACCAAGTACGGCCGCTGGATGAGCCCCAAGTTCCTGTTCGGCGAGAGCTATGGCACGCTTCGGTCGGGGGCGCTGGCCTATCAGCTTCAGGATCGCGGCATGGCGCTGAACGGTGTGGTACTGCTGTCCAGCATCATGAACTACGGTTACCGTCAGCCGGGGCTGGATCAGGTCTATCTCAACTACCTGCCCAGTTATGCGGCAACCGCCTGGTACCACAATCGCATCCGCAACCGCCCGGCGACGGTGGCCGAACACGTGGCGCGCGCCCGCGCCTTTGCGCTGGGACCGTACATGACCGCGCTCGCCAAGGGGCAGGCGATCCCCGAGGCGGAGGAGAACCAGGTCGCGCAACAGATGGGCGAAATGATCGGCGTCGCGCCCGACTTCATCAAGCGCGCGAACCTCCGGATCGACCTGCCGCGGTTCCAGAAGGAGCTGCTGCGCGACCAGCGGCGCACCACGGGGCGTTTCGACAGCCGCTATACGGGGCTGGACGCGGACGCCGCGGGCGAGCGGCCGGAGACGGACGCCTCGTCCGACGCGGTGTCGGGCGCCTATATCGCGTCGTTCCAGGACTATCTGGTGTCGACGCTCGGCTACAAGACCGACCTGCCCTATCGCCTGTCGGCGCGCGACGCGGCGGGTTGGACGTGGAACTGGGCACATCGCGCGCCCGGGTTCGGCCAGGGGACGCAGAACAATCCCAACACGGCGGTCGACTTGGCCGCGGCGATGCGCGCCAACCCCTATCTCAAGGTCCTGTCGCTCAACGGCTGGTACGACATGGCGACGCCGTTCTTCGGCACGGAGAACGACTTGGGGCACATGATGCTGGAGCGGCCGCAGCAGCGGAACCTGGCGTTCCGCTATTACGAGGCCGGGCACATGATCTACCTGAACCCGGACGCTTTGAGCGCCATGAAGCGCGACCTGGACGCCTGGTACGACGAGGCGGTCGGCGAGGCGCGCTCGGCGACGCCGCCCCAGGACGGCAGCGTCTCAGCAGCGCCGGCCGCGGCGGAGACGCCGAACTGAGGCCATCGGGGCCCGACCCGTCAGGATGGGGTCCGTCAGAGGGATCCGTCCATCCGGTTGGCGGCGTTCGCCATGGCGGCGGCGGTGCCGCTGGCGGGCCGGACCTCGAACCAGCTCTGCCGCTCGATCGCGATCAGGAACAGCAGAACGGCGATGCCGAACCCGAAAAGTAGAACGGACGGCAACGCATTCTGAAGGTGCTTCTTTCGCACGAGGCGGTCGTCGTCGGGCATGGTTCGTCTCCTGAAGGGGCATCCCCCAGCTAGTGCCGCCGACCTGACAGGTTTCCCAATGGCCCGTTAGTTTTCGTTGCTGCATTGCAGCATTCTTTCCGGAGCGTAGCAAGTTTGGGCAGGCCTGCATTGAAGCGGAACCGGCGCTCGGGCGTTTCCAGCCGTGAACGCCTGTCCGATCGGACATCCGCCGCTTTCCGGAGTTCTCTTCTTGGCCGACAACGATACCGTCCTCGCCGCTGCTCGTGAGTGGGCGGGCGAACCCATGGCAATCGCCACCGTGGTTTCCACCTGGGGCTCCGCACCCCGCCCGCGCGGAAGCCATATGCTGGTGCGCGGCGACGGGCGGTTCGAGGGATCGGTGTCGGGCGGCTGCGTGGAGGGCGATATCCTGCAGACCGCGGCCGACGTTATCGCGGGCGCGCCGAGCCAGGTGAAGAATTACGGTGTGGCTGATGCCTCTGCCTGGGAAGTGGGCCTGCCGTGCGGCGGCGAGATCAGCGTAATGGTGCAGCCCGTGTCCGCCGAGGGCTTCGACCCCGAACTGTTTGACCGCATCCGCGAGGCCCGCGACCAGGGTCAGGCCCTGACGGTCAACACGGATGTGCGAACGGGACATTCCTCGCTTCGGCCGGTCGAGACGGGAGAGGTGTTCGCCAACCGGTACGATCCGCCGCGCCGGCTGCTGATCGTTGGGGCTGTCCAGATCGCGCAGTCGCTCGCAGCCCTGGCGCGGACGCTGGGGATCGCGGTGACGCTGATCGATCCCCGGGCGCGCTTCCTGACGGAGAAGCGATTCCCCGACACGGTGCTGGACGATCGCTGGCCTGACGAGGCGGTGGCCGCCCTCCGCCCCGGTCCGGCGACCGCCGTCGTGACGCTGAGCCACGACACCAAGATCGACGATCCGGCGCTGGTCGAGGCGCTGAAGACCGATGCGGCCTATGTGGGCGCACTGGGCAGCCGGCGCAGCCACGCGGCGAGGCGGGAGCGGCTGGCGGCGATGGGCGTTACGGAGGAACAGCTCGACCGCATCGACGCGCCCGTCGGGATCGACATCGGGGCGGTCGGGCCGTCCGAGATCGCCCTGTCGATCGCGGCCGCCATGGTGGGAGCATTCCATGATCGCCGTTGAAGATACCGTCCTTGTTCTCCTGGCCGCGGGCCGGTCGAAACGTTTCGGCGATGTCGGGTCCAAGCTGGACGAGGAGTTCCTGCACAAGCCGCTGGGCGCACATGTGGCGGTGACGCTCGGTGCCATGCCCTTCGCGCGGCGACTGGCCGTGGTGGGCGGGGCGCGGATCGACTATTCGACCCATGGCTTCGAGATCGTCCACAACGACGCCCCTGGCGAGGGCATGTCACGGTCCGTCCGGCTGGGCGTGGCCCGCGCCAAGGAGCAGGGCGCGGCCGCGGTGCTACTGGCGCTGGCCGACATGCCGCGCGTGACCGCGGCGCACATACTCCGGCTGTTCGACGCATCGGGCGGGCCCGAGACGGTGGTCGCGTCCAGTGACGGTTGCGAGCCCAAGCCGCCCGCGCTGTTCGGGCGCGACCGGTTCGACTTCCTGCTGTCGCTGCACGGCGACGAGGGCGCGCGCGATCTGGTCGCGGCGGGAAAACACGTGGTCACGTCGCCCGCCGAGCTGATCGACGTGGACACGCAAGGCGAGCTGGATCAGCTGCGCGCCCTGCTTCACACGCCGGAGCGCCTAGCAACGCGATCGCCGACGCCCCCTGCTACTCGTGCCGGAGGGCATCGATCGGGTTGAGCGCGGCCGCGCGACGGGCCGGGAAATAGCCGAACACGACGCCGATCAGCGCAGACACCGCGAACGCGATCAGGTTGATCGACGGCACGAACAGGAAGGGCAGCCCGCCCAGCGCCGACAGCGCGCCGATCACCACCTGCGCCACCAGCAGACCCACCAATCCGCCGAGCATGGACAGTGCGACGGCCTCCACCAGGAACTGGGTCAGCACTTCCGACGCGACGGCGCCGATGGCCAGGCGGATGCCGATCTCTCGCGTGCGTTCGGTGACCGACACCAGCATGATGTTCATGATGCCGATGCCACCCACCACCAGGCTGATCGCCGCCACGGCCGTGACGATGCGCGTCAGCAGCGTGGTGGTGGACGACAGCGTGTCGCTGATCTGCTTGGTGTCGAAGATGTTGAAATTGTCCTCCTTGCCCGCGCCCAGGTGGCGGCGTTCGCGGAGCAGGTCGGTGATGGACGCCTGGACGGCCGCGCCCGAATACCGCTCGTCGGTGCCGACCAGCATCAGGCGGATGTCGCGATTGCCCGTGAAGCGGCGCTGCACCGCCTTGATCGGCATGACGACCACGTCGTCCTGATCGCCGCCGAAGCCCGCCTGGCCGCGAGTGGTCAGCGTGCCGACGACGTCGCAGCTGATCGGGCCGATGCGGAAGCGCTGGCCGACCGCACGTCCGCCCTGGAACAGGTTCTTCTGCACCGTCGACCCGATGACGCAAACCGCCTTGCCCGCCTGTTCCTCCGCGTCCGTCCAGGTGCGCCCGGATGCGAGCGGCCAGGGCTGGACGGTCCAGACAGCGGCCGTCGTGCCCTGGATGGTGGTGGACCAGTTCGCGCCCTCGTAGATGGCGGTGGCGGTGCTGGACGTCTGGGGCGCGACCGCGGTGACGCCCGCCACCTGGTTCCGGATCGCTTCCACGTCAGACGGGTCGAAATCCGGCGGACGCGGTCCCCCGCCGCCGCGCCCGAAGCCTTGGCCAGGCCGCACCTGGAGGATGTTCGTGCCAAGCGCGGAGATGTTCTTCTGCACCTGTGCGGTCGTGGCGCGGCCGAGCGTCACCATGGTCACCACCGCGCCGACGCCGATGATGATGCCGAGCGTCGTCAGGAAACTGCGAAGCTTGTGCCGCAGGATCGAGCGAAAGGCGAGAATGAGCGTGGTACCGAACATGGATCGTTACTCGGTGACGGGATGCAGGCTGCTGGGCTGGTCCGGGAGCGGCATGTCTCCTTGCCGGTGCCCCTGTTCGACGCGTTCTACCAAGCCGTCCTTGAAGTGGATCACGGTGCGGGCAAAGGCCGCCATCTCCGGCTCATGGGTCACCATGAGGACGGTGATGCCGCCGCCGTTGAGCTCGGTGAGGAGCTGCATGATCTCCACCGACCGTTCGGAGTCGAGGTTGCCCGTCGGCTCGTCCGCCAGCAGCACGTCGGGGTTGGTGACGATGGCGCGTGCGATGGCCACGCGCTGCTGCTGTCCGCCCGAGAGTTCGGCGGGCGTATGGTCCCACCAGTTCGCCAGGCCCACCTTGTCGAGCGCGGCCATGGCCGTGTCGCGCCGCGTCCGCTTGTCGTCGCCGCGGTAAAGAAGCGGCAGCTCCACATTCTCCAGCGCGGTGGTGCGGGCGAGCAGGTTGAAGCCCTGAAACACGAAGCCGAGATAGCGGCGGCGGAGCAGCGCGCGCTGGTCGCGATCCAGCCGCTCCACATGGTGGCCGCGAAATAGGAAGGTCCCATCACTGGGCACGTCAAGGCACCCGAGGATGTTCATGGTCGTGGACTTGCCCGATCCGGACGGCCCCATGACCGCCACGAAGTCGCCCGCCGCGATATCCAGGTCCACGCCCTTCAGCGCCTGGAACTGCGTTGCGCCGTCTCCATAGGTCTTGGTGACGCCGCGGAGCTGGATCAGGTCCGCGCTACTGACCACCGCCGCCTCCCGCACCGGCGCGGCGCCCGCCACCCCGGCGCCGCTGGCCGCCGCCGGCCGCGTCGCCGCCGGTCAGCTGGCCGGTGACGACCCGCTGGCCGGGCTGGAGGCCGGAAAGCACTTCCGTTACCGAACCGTCGCTGTCGCCCGTGGTGACGCGCACCCGCTGCGGCTGGCCGTCCGTGCCCAGAACATACACCGCCTGGGTCGCGCCGCGGCCCGTGGTGGCGGTACGTTCCGGCCGGTTGCCGCGACGCGGGCGGAAGGTGAGCGATCCGGCGATCCCTCCGCCCTGCCCGCCTGCGCTCCCCGCTGCCTGGGGACGGAAACGGAGCGCGGCGTTCGGAACGAGCAGCACGCCGTGCTTCTCCGACGTCACGATATCGGCGGTGGCGGTCATGCCCGGGCGAAGATCGCCCGTGGTGTTGGCGACGGTCAGATCCGCGGCATAGCTGACCACCTGGCCCGTGGTGGCGGTCGCGGTGGTGCCGGACGACGACGCGCTGGCCGCCTGGGCGGACAGGTTGGAACCGACGTCCACGCGCGTGATGGTGGCAGGAAAGGTGCGGCCGGGAAACGCGTCCACGGTAAAGTTCGCGCGCTGCCGCTCGCGCACCGATCCGACATCCGCTTCGTCGATCGCGACCTCCAGCTTCATGCGCGACAGGTCCTCGGCGATCACGAACAGGGTGGGCGTGTTGAACGACGCCGCCACCGTCTGGCCGGGGTCGACCTGGCGAGCCAGCACCACGCCGGACACGGGGCTGCGGATGATGGCGCGCGCGCGCTGCGTCTGCGACTGGGATAGCTGCGCGCGAGAGGCGGACACGTTCGCCTGGGCGACGCGGAGCTGAGCGTTGGCGCGCTGCGCGTTGGCACGGCCGGTCTGGAGCTCTACGGCGGACGGGACACGTCCTTTGGACAGGCGATACACCTCCTCCAACCGGGCGAGCTGGGCACCCGCCTCCGACACGGTGGCCTGGGCCTGAGCGACCGCGGCCTGGTTCGCGGCCAGCTGTGCCTCGCCCGCGCGGATCTGGTCCTCGATCTGCTCGGGATCGATCAGCGCCAAGGGCTGGCCGGCGGTCACCCGGTCGTTCACGTCCACCACCACCCGCGTGACGAGGCCCGACAGCTGCGAGCCGACGGTCACCTGGTTGGTGGGCGCCAGCTTGCCCGTGGCCGACACCGTCACCTCCAAGTCGCCCCGGCGAACGGGCGCGGTGGCATAGTCGGGTGCGTCCGACCCGCCGAAGAAGCGGAAGCCCAGCCAGACGAGCAGCACGACGCCGAGCCCCGCGATCATCCATTTGGCCCAACGCCGCCAGGCTGGACGGGGACGGACGCCCAGGAACTCGTCGGTGGACTGGGCGGTCGACTGAGGAGTCGATTGAGCGGGTGCGATCGGGTCGGCCATCAGTTTGTCTCTGTCCGGGAGGGGACGGGCACGGGCGCGGGAGTGGCGCCGGCGGGAAGGACTCGGGCCGGCGCTTCCGGCACGCGCGTCGCGTCCCAGCCGCCACCCAGCGCGACGTAGAGCTGGACCAGCGCCGTGATCCGGTCGGCTCGCGCCTGGGTGAGCCCATTGCGCGCGTTCAACAGCAGCGCTTCCTGCTGGTTCAGCGTGGTGAAGTCGGTGAGGCCGGAGCGGTACTGGTCGCGGCTGAGCAGCGCCGCATTGCCGGCCGCATCCTGGGCCACGGCGAACTCGCGTTCGCGCGCTTCGGCCGAGCGGAGCTGCGTCAGCGCGTTCTCGACATCCTCAAGCGCCAGCAGCACCGTGCCCTTGTACGCGGCGACCGCGGCATCGGTCGCGGCCTCCGCGCTCCGCACCTGGGACCGGAGCCGGCCGCCGTTGAAGATCGCCTGGGTCAACCCCGCGAACAGGCTGCCGGTGATCGCGTCGCCGATGCCGCCCAGCGATGACGCATTGGTATTGATGTTTCCGCTGATCGCCAGCGCCGGGTAGAGCCGCGCCTTTGCGATACCAACCTGCGCCGTGGCGGCGGCCAGCTGGCGCTCCGCCCGGCGCACGTCGGGGCGCTGGCGGAGGATGTCGGCCGGGATGCCGGCGCCCGCCACCGCCGTGGCACCCGGAATGGGACGAACGGGCGCCAGCCGGGTCTTGAGCGCGCCGGGTGCCTGGCCGGTCAGAACGCCCACGCGGCCGTAGGCGGCGTTGAGCTGCTGTTCCAGCTGGGGAACCGTGGCGGCCGTCTGCGCCCGCTGGCTGCGCGCCTGCTCTGCGTCCAGCGAGGAGACCAGCCCGGCCCGGACGCGGAAACCGGCGATCTCCAGATTGTCGTCCTGGATGGCCAGCGACGCCCGCGCATTCGCCAGCTGCGCCTGGAGCGCGCGCACCAGCACATAGTTGCGCGCGACCTCGCTCTCCACGGTCAGCAGGACTGACGCATAATCGTAGCCGGACGCCTCATATTGGGCCCGGCTCGCCTCTACGGTGCGCCGCACCTCACCGAAGATGCCGAGCTGGTAGCTGGCGGACGCGCCGACCGAAAAGTTGTTGGCGCCACCGCCCCCGGTATCCACCACCGTTCCGTCGGGAAGCGTGAAGGACCGGCCGCCGCCCGCCAGGTTCTCGTTGCGCTGGTAGCCGGTCGATCCGGATACGGTGGGCACTAGCTGCGACCGGCTCTGCACCAGCGCCTCGCGTGCCTGGCGCAGCCGTGCCACCGCCTGCGCCAGGTCGGTGTTGGCGTCGGCCGCCTGCTCGACCAGCGATCCCAGGACCGGATCGTCGAACCGGGTCCACCAGCGCGTCAGGTCCTCGCGCGTGGGTGTTGCCGGAACGGAATAGCCGTCGGGCACGCCGAGTTCCGCCGGGCCGCGCGGACGATAGTCCGGCCCGACGGTACAGGCCGACGCCGCCAACGCGAGCGACAGTAGGGATGCGACACGTACACGCAGCATGGGGAGGTGGATGGGGAGAGCGACCGTGAGGGTCCAGCGATATTTTGTCGCAGTTTGTCGTGGCCTGCGCGCCGGTGGCGCCCGCGCGGTGGTCTTGGGCGCGTTGGGTACAGGACACGTAGTCCTACATGGTCAGGATGCGCCCGCCCCTTTTCGCCCTTGCCCTGCTCTCCACGGCCTGCGGGCCCGCCGCCCCGCCCCAGGCGGCGGATGCGCGTACCGCGACGCCCGCCCTGACGAACGGGCTCGACCCCGTGATCATGGCGCGGACGGTTGCGGAGGCCGAGCGGCTTCCAAGGCTCCGGTCGCTCCTGGTGCTGCGGGACGGGCGAACGCTGGCCGCGCATCGGTTCCGTGGCGGGCCGACGCTGGACACGCCCGTCAACGTCAAGTCCGCCTCCAAGTCCGTGATCTCCGCGCTGGTCGGCATCGCCGTCGCGCGCGGCGTGCTGACGGGGCCCGACCAGCGCGTGCTGCCGCTGCTGCAATCCGACGCGCCAGCCGCGCCGGATCCGCGGCTGGAACGGCTGACGATCGGCGACCTCCTGTCCATGCGGGCCGGTCTGGAGCGGACCTCGGGGGAATATTATGGTCGCTGGGTCTCGAGCCCGAACTGGGTCAGGTTCGTGCTGGCGCGGCCCATGGTCGCCGATCCGGGCGGGCCGATGCTCTACTCCACCGGCAACACGCACCTGCTGTCCGCCATCCTGACGCGCGCGTCGGGACAGAGCACGCTTCACCTGGCGCGCGAGTGGCTGGGCAAGCCGCTCGGCATCACCATACCGGCGTGGCCGGCCGACCCGCAGGGCATCTATTTCGGCGGAAACGAGATGCGGCTGTCGCCCAACGCGCTGGCGCGTTTCGGCGAGCTGTACCGGCTGAACGGCCTCGTGGACGGCAAGCGGGTGCTGCCGCAAAGCTGGGTGCGGGAAAGCTGGACGCCGCGCGTCACCTCGCCGTGGAGCGGCGGGCAGTACGGCTATGGCTGGTTCGTGGGGGAGGCACGCGGCCACCGCGTTCGCTTCGCCTGGGGTTATGGCGGGCAGATGGTCTATGTGCTGCCCGACCTGCGGCTGACAGTGGTCATGACGTCGCAATCGGACGGGCCGCGCGACTCCGGCCATGTCGAGGCCCTTCACCGCCTAGTGGCGGACGGGATCGTCCCGGCTGCGGAGAAGGGCGCGTAACGCGGCCTTGAGAGGTTGGTGGGTCCGCCGGGGCTCGAACCCGGGACCTCTCGATTAAAAGTCGCTTGCTCTACCAACTGAGCTACGGACCCGCCGGGCCGCGGCCTATGCCGCGCCGCCCGGCCGGTCAACCGGGCGCGCGCGCTTGAGCCGGGCGTGAAGCTGGCGAACGGTCAGCCCCGTCGCCGGATCGCGCCAGCCCGGCGCCACCTCCGCCAGCGGTGCCAGCACGAATGGGCGCCGACGAAGCTCGGCATGCGGCACGGTCAGCGTCCGCGTGCGCCACGGGCCGCCGGACCAGAGCAGCAGGTCCAGGTCCAGCACCCGCGCGCCCCAGCGCTGGCCCGCCCGGCGACCGGCCTCGCGCTCAAGCCGCTTCAGCCGCGCAAGCATGGCGGGCGGCGCGTCCGTGCTGTCAACCAGGGCCACGGCGTTGGCGAAGCGGCGCGTGGAGGGGCCGAGCGGCGCGCTTCGCACGATCCGTGACGCGGCACGCGCGCCCAGTGCCTCAAGGGCCGCCGCGATCACCCGCTCCGGCGCGCCCGCCCTTCCCCGCCGGTTGCCGCCGAGGCCGATCGCGTAGGTTGTGACAGCCATGCCAGGCCCTTACGTGCGGGACGGTGGACGCACCAGCTACCGGCACCCCCAAGCCCATCACCTTCGCCGACCCGCCGCTGGCCGACACGGAGCCGCCGCGCGACTGCCCGCTCTGCCCGCGGCTGGCGGCCTTCCGCCATGCCGTGCGGGACGAGCATCCCGACTGGTGGAACGCGCCCGTCCCGGCGCTGGGCGGTCGGGGCGCGTGGCTGGGTATCGTAGGGCTGGCACCGGGCAAGCACGGCGCGCACCGGACGGGGCGGCCCTTCACCGGCGATCATGCGGGCGCGCTGCTGTTCGCGACGCTGGGCAAGTTCGGGCTGGCGACAGGGACCTACGAGGCGCGGGCCGACGACGGCCTGCGGTTGACGGGCGCCGTCATCATCAACGCGGTGAAGTGCCTGCCGCCCGAGAACAAGCCCACGCCGGAGGAGACGCGCACCTGCCGCCGGTTCCTCCAACGGCAGGTCGCCGAGCTGCCCGCCATGCGCGTGCTGGTGCCGCTGGGCCGGATCGCACACGATTCGGTGCTACGCGCGTTGGGCGAGATCCCGTCGCGATACCGGTTCGGGCACGGGGCAGAGCATCGCCTGCCCGACGGCCGCGTGCTGATCGACAGCTATCACTGCTCTCGGTACAACCAGAACACGGGCCGCCTGACCACGCCCATGTTCGAGGCGGTATTCGCGCGCGCCACGGAACTTCGCGCCCATCAGATGTCCTGAACCAGCCGGCCGTAGAGCTCTGGCCTGCGGTCGCGGAAGAAGCCGAAGGCGGCCCGGTGACGGCGGACGCGATCCAGGTCCAGTGTCGCGGTGATGACCCCCTCCTCCTCGCGGTCGAGCTCCGCCAGCACGTCGCCACGCTCGTCGCAGATGAAGCTGGTCCCGTAGAATTGCTGGCCGTGCTCGATACCGACGCGATTGGCCGCGATCACGGGAACGACGTTGCTGACGGCGTGGCCCACCATGGCGCGGCGCCACAGGCGCGCCGTGTCGAGCGACGTGTCGTGCGGCTCCGAACCGATGGCGGTCGGGTAGAAGAGCAGCTCCGCGCCCATGAGCATCAGCGCGCGTGCAGTTTCCGGGTACCATTGGTCCCAGCAGACGCCGACACCCACCGTGGTGCCGGCCGCCGGCCAGACCTTGAATCCCGTGTTACCGGGACGGAAGTAGAACTTCTCCTCGTAACCCGGGCCATCGGGGATATGGCTTTTGCGATAGACGCCCTGGACCTCGCCGTCGGGGCCGATCATGGCCAGCGAATTATAATAATGCGGCCCGTCCTTCTCGAAGAAGCTGGTGGGGATCGTGACCTTCAGCGCCTCGGCCAGCGCCTGCATGGCAAGCACGGCCTTGTGCTCGCCCACCGGCCGCGCGTTGGCGAACAGTCCCTCGTCCTCGATGCGGCAGAAATATTCGCCCTCGAACAATTCCGGCGGCAGGATCACGGAGGCGCCGCGGCCGGCGGCCTCGCGGACCAGCTCGGACACGCGCTCGATGTTCGCGTCGATGTCGGCGGAAAAGGCGAGCTGAAGCGCCGCCACAGTTACGAGGTTCGTGTTCGGAGTCTTCATGCGGGCACCTGCTGGCTGATGCAGTGGAAGCTTCCCCCGCCGGTGAGCAGGTGCGGCGCGGCGATGCCCACCGCCCGACGGCCGGGAAAGAGCGCGCCGATGGCGGCCACCGCCACCTCGTCGTTGGGCGCGTCGTAGAGCGGTACCACGACGGCAGCGTTGCCGACATAGAAGTTCATGTAGCTGGCGGGCACCACCTCCCCGTCGCGTTCGACGCGTCCGGGCGACGGTACGCGGACGACGTCCAGCCCCGCCGCCGCGGCGTCGCGGGCGGCGGCGTCGTAGACGGCGGCGTTCGGATCGTTCTCACCCGCGCTCTCCGGCACGGCGACGCGGTTCTCGGCCACGAAGCGGGCAAGGTTGTCGACGTGACCGTCCGTATGGTCGTTGAGCAGACCGTCGCCCAGCCAAACGGCCCGCGTCAGGCCGAGCGCTTCGGCAAGCGCCCGCTCGGTCGCAGCCTGGTCCATGTCGGGATTGCGATTGGGGTTGAGCACGCACTGACGCGTCGTCACGAACCGGCCGGTGCCGTCGCCGTCGACCGCCCCGCCCTCCAGGACGAAGGGGTGGACCGACGCATCGACCCCCGCCCCCGCCGCGAGGCGGGCGCCCACGTCCGCGTCGCCGGGCAGGTCGTACTTGCCGCCCCAGCCGTTAAAATGGAACAGCTGCGCGCGGCCGTCGCCGGTCAGGATGGGGCCTGTATCGCGCAGCCAGACGTCGCCGAACGGCTCCACGGCCATTTCGGCGAACGGCGCCAGCACGCGTGCTGCCCCGGCTGCCTCCTCGTTCGCGACGACCAGCATCACGCGCTCGCCCGCGCCATCGGCATGGATCGCGCGCGCAAAGGCCGCGACCTCCGCCTGAGCGGGCGCCAGGTCGTCCTCCCACAGCTCTGGGTGACTGGGGAAGCCGATCCAGACGGCGGCGTGCGGGGCCCATTCGGGCGGCGGGGCGACGGGTCGAGTCATGGCCGCGCCATGTAGGGTTTCCCGCCGCCGGGGCAATCGGGCGTTACCTGGCCCTTGCCCCTGCGGTGCCGCGGTCCTTGTCGCGGATCGCGCGGAACTCGGCCGTCCGGTACCAATTCGGCCACGCCGTGCCATCCGCCAGTTGGCGCCCCACACGGTAATAGACGTCCAGGTCCTGTACCGCCCCGCCCCAGTTCCATGCGGGGTCATATTCGTCCTGCGGCTTGTGGTAGCGGTTGCGGTTGTAGTCCTCCGCCGCCGCCTTGCCCGCGGACGCGCCGCCGTTCACCAGGTCCTGCCCCGAACCGCCGGCCAACATCGGCACGCCGAGCTTGGCGAAGGAGAAATGGTCGGATCGGTAATAGCCGCCGCGCTCGGGCGAGGGCTCGGGCGCGATCGTGCGGCCCTGAGCGGCGACCAGCGGTTTCGCCATGTCCTCGATCTCGGACTTGCCGGCGCCCGTCAGCACGAAGTCGCGCACCGGGCCGTTGACGTTAAGCACGTCCATGTTGACGCCGCCTACCGTGTTCCGGAGCGGAAAAACGGGGTTCTCCGCATAATAGCGGCTGCCGAGCAGACCCGACTCCTCGGCGGTAACGGCCAGGAACGCCTGGGTGCGGCGCGCCGGGCCGGCCTTCGCCTGCGCCTCCGCGATGGCAACCAGCCCGGCCACGCCCGTGGCATTGTCCACGGCACCGTTGCAGATGCCATCGCCCTTCACGGCGTCGCAACGGCCCAGATGGTCCCAGTGGGCGGAATAAAGGACGACCTCGTCCGGCGCGGCCTTGCCCGGCAGGATGCCGACCACGTTCTTCGACGCCTGCCGACGAACGGCGTTGTTGAAGCCGGCGCTCATCCTCAACCCCAAGGGCACCGCACGGAAGCCCTTGCGCTTGGCAGCTTCGGACAGGGCCGCGAAGTCCTTGCCCGCGGACGCGAACAGCCGCTCGGCCGCGGACTTCTGGATCCAGCCGATCACCTCGGACTGGTCCATGTGGTTGCCGGGCTGGTCCAGCTCGTACTGCGGGTGCGTCCAGCCGGACTGGACCACGCCCCAGGGATAGGCGGCCGGCTCGGTGTCGTGGACGATCAGCGCGGCCGCCGCACCCTGGCGCGCCGCTTCCTCGAACTTGTAGGTCCAGCGACCGTAATAGGTCATGGCGCGCCCCTCGAACGGGCCGTCGCGCGTCATGGTCTGCCAATCGGGATCGTTGATGAGGATGACCACGGTCTTCCCCTTCACGTCCAGGCCGGCATAGTCGTTCCAGCCCTTCTCGGGCGCATTGATGCCATAGCCGACGAACACGACCTCGCTGCCCTTCAGCTCGGACCGGGGAACCACGCGATAGGTGCCGGCGACCATGTCGGTACGGTAGGCCAGGCTCACCGGCCCCTTGCCACCCGTGAAGCTGAACGGCTGAACGTCGCGTGCCTCGATCTCCACCATGGGCACGTCCTGGGTCCAGCTGCCCCTGTTGCCCGGCTTCAGCCCCGCGGCCTGGAAGCGGCGGACGATGTACGCCACCGTCTTCTGCTCGCCAGCCGTGGTGGGCGCGCGCCCCTCATAGGCGTCGGATGAGAGTTCGCGCGTCACGTCCTTCAACGTCTGTACGTCGATCGGCGGTGCCGGTGGCGCCTGCTGCGCGGAAGCGACGCCGGCGAGAAGAAGGGCGAGCAGGGAAAGGACGCGCGGACGGGTCATGAGGCCTCCTGGACGGACGTCGCCCGCCCTGCCCGCCCCGGCCGACCGCGTCCAGCGTTACGGCGCGCCCTGCACATCCGGCGCGTTCTGCCCCGACTTGGTTTCTCCGTTCGCCTCGGCCACGGTGTGGCTGGTCATCATGGCGAAGCCCGCCCCGAACAATGGCAGGATGGTCAGGATCGCCCAGCCGAGCGCCGGTCCCCGCGTCCGCAACATGCCGCGGCTGCGCAGGAAGAAGCCGATCGCCGCCAGCGCGACCGACCCGGCCACGCAGAGCAGCAGCACCTGAAGAATGGGGTTGCCCGGACCGTTGCTGCCCATGATCGTCTCCTGTCAGTTCGGCAGGCGTAATCGACGGGCGCGGCGGCGCGTTCCCTCAACCGCCTAGTATCTGACGATAGAGCGCCAGATACGCGTCCGCCATGCGATCCACGGAGAAGCGTTGCTCTACCGTGCGGCGAACGTCGGCGCGGTCCAGGTCGCTCGCGCGCTCGATCGCGTCGGCCACTTCGGCGGGGGTGCCGGCCAGGAAGCCGTTGACGCCGTGCTCGATCAGTTCGGGCATGGAACCGCGCGGCGACGCGATCACGGGCGTGCCGCACGCCATCGCCTCGACGACCGAGAGCCCGAACGGCTCGTCGAAGCCGATCAGGTGCAGCAGCGCGCGCGCCGAACCCAGCGCGCGCACCCGCACATCGCCGCCGACCGGGCCGTGGTAGCGGATGGAGGCGCCGTCATTCTCCGGCTCGACATGGCGGCGGTAATAGCCCTCATCCTGGACGATGCCGTAGAGGTCCAGCGCCCGTCCGCAGGCGCGCGCCGCCGCGATCGCCTCCGCCGCCCCCTTGTCGGGATGGATGCGGCCAAAGAACAGCAGGTCCTCCGATCCGCGCGGATCGAACGCGAAGTCCGCCAGCGGGATGCCGTGATGGATGGTCGCGGCGTAGCGAAGCCGCGGGTGCCGGTCCGCCTCGCTGATCGCGACATAATGCACGCGATCCTGGAACGGCTCGTACATGGGAAGGATGCGGTCGGAGGAGAAACCGTGGATGGTGGTGACCATCGGCGTGTCCACCAGCGCGGAAAAGGCGTGGGCGGGGAAATCCGCCTGGTTGTGGATCAGGTCGAACTCGCCCGCGCGCGAGAAGAGGTGGTGGAGGTGGCGATGCTCCCACACCTTGGCATCGATCGACGGGTCCTCCGAGTAGGGCGCGGGCACCACGCCCGCCAGCGTGCCCGCCGTGTGGCTGTCGAGCGTCGCGAACAGCGTCACGTCCACGCCGCGCGCTACCAGCGCCTCGGTGAGCAGGCTGGTGACCAGCTCCCACGGGCCATAGGCGCGCGGCGGCGTGCGCCAGGCGATTGGGGCGAGCATGGCGATCCTCACGCGATCACCAGCCCTTCGTTCGGATAAAGCATTCCGGGTTCGGCCTCTCCGTTCAGTGTGGAAAGCAGCGGCTCGCCCGCCCACGGGATCGTCACGGTGCCGCCCGTCAGGTTCAGGAGGATCGTGAGCCGCTCGCCCCCGTGGCGGCGCTCATAGGCCAGCACGCCGGGCGGGGCGTCGATCGCGTGCCAGCTGCCCAGCGCCAGCGCAGGGTGTTCGCGGCGAAGCGCCAGCAGGCGGCGGTACAGGTTCAGCATCGACCCGGCGTCGCCCTCCTGCGCCGCCACGTTGCGGACGCGCCAGTCGGCGTTGAGCGGCAGCCAGGACTCGGCGGTCGAGAAGCCGGCATTGCCTGAGGCGTCCCATGGCATGGGCGTGCGCGACGGATCGCGACCAATGCCGATACCGGGCTGTCGAAGCTCCTGCGGATCGCGCACCCGGTCGGCGGGGATGTCCACGCGGCCGATGCCCAGCTCATCACCCTGATAGAGCGTGGGCGTGCCGCGCAGCGTCAGGAGCAACATGGCGGCGACGCGCGCCTGCGCCTCTCCGATGCGGCCGGCGATGCGGGGCGCGTCGTGGCTTCCCATCACCCAGTTGGGCCAGCCATGCGCCGGCACGGACGCGTCGTACGCGGCGATGACCGGTGCCAGGCGAGCGGCGTCCCACGGCTCCTCAATCAGCTGGAAGTTGAACGGCAGGTGGACGCCCGGCGCGTCCGCCGTGCCGTACCAGCGCGCGAGCCGATCGTTGGGCAGGAAGATCTCGCCCACCAGCAGCCGATCGCCATACTCGTCCGCCATGCGGCGAAATCCCGCCGCCAGCGCCAATGCCTCGGGCTGGTCGGTGGAATGATGCTGGATCAGCCGGTCGCGGTCGCGCTGACCCTCCATCCAGGCGGGGTTGGCGGGATTGTCAGGCAGTTCCTCCGCCTTGATGATGTGCCACAGCACATCGATCCGAAAACCGTCCACGCCGCGATCCAGCCAGAAGCGCATGGCGGCGGTCATCGCCTCCACCACCTGCGGATTGCGCCAGTTCAGGTCGGGCTGCTCCTTGAGGAACGCGTGCAGGTAGTATTGGCCGGTGCGCTCGTCCAACGTCCAGGCCGAGCCACCGAAATCGCTGATCCAGTTGTTGGGAGGGCCGCCGCCCGCCGCCGGGTCGCGCCAGATATACCAGTCGCGCCTGGCGCTGTGGCGCGACGAACGGCTTTCCAAGAACCAGGGGTGCCGGTCGGAACTGTGGTTGGGCACGAAGTCGAGCAGCACGCGCAGGCCGAGCGCGTGCGCGCGCGCCAGCAGCCGGTCGAACGCCGCCAGGTCGCCGAACATGGGATCGACGCCGCAGTAATCGGCGACGTCATAGCCGAAGTCCGCCATGGGCGACGGATAGAAGGGCGAAAGCCAGACCGCATCGGCCCCCAGCCCGGCGACATGCTCCAACCGCGCCTCCACGCCGGCCAGGTCGCCGACCCCGTCGCCGTTCGTGTCCTGAAAGGAGCGCGGATAGACCTGATAGATTACGCCGCGCTTCCACCAGGGAGCATCGCCCTTGTCCTGCTCCACGATCTGCTCTCCCCTGCCGGCCTGCTCCATAGTCGCAGGCCGGGGCGGCCGGCTACATGCCTTGGCGCGCCATACCCATGGCATCGCGCAGGAAAACGTCGGACCGCGACAGCATCTGGGCCCGGGCGTCGGAGTCGGGCAGTTGGTGATTCAGGCCCGGAAAGGTCACCAGCTCGACCCTGCTGCCGGCGGATTTCAGCCGCGACGCCATGAGCTGCGACTGACCGATGGCGACATTCTGGTCCAAGTCGCCGTGGAACAGCAGGACCGGGACCTTTATGCTTCGCGCATTCTGGGCCGGCGATCCTTCACGCACGTGCGCCCCGCGTCCGATATACCGATCCACCGCGGCATAGCTCGTGTACTCGCGCGCGTCCTGCCGCAGCTGCTCCAGGTCCGTGACAGGCGCTACCGCCACCACCGCCTTGAAGAGGCCAGGGTCGAACACCGCCGACTGAAGCGCGGCATAGCCGCCGTACGACCAGCCGAAAATGGCCATCTTGCCGGGATCGGCGATGCCCTGGGCCACCAGCCATCGTCCCCCGTCGGTCACGTCGCCGACCGCCGTGCGCCAGGACTGGAAACCGTTCCGCTGGAACCAGGCCTCGCCATAGCCGCTGGAACCGCGGAAGTTCGGCTGGAGCACGGCGAAACCGCGTTGCGCGAAGTATTGCGACAGCCAGTCAAAGCCCCATTCGTCGCGCGCGGCGGGGCCGCCATGCGGCATGACGATCGTTGGAAGGTTCCGCCCATCGCTTCCGGGCGGCAGGGTCAGATAGGCCGGGATCCCGGTTCCGTCCGCAGCCGGAAAGGTGACCGCCTTGACCGACGACAGCGTCACCTTACCCAATTGCGGCCGAACGGGCAGCAGCTCCTCCAGCCGGCGGCTCGGCTTGTCGTACAAGTAATAGCGGCCGGGATCGACATCGCTGCCCACCCACATGAGCAGCCGCTTTTCGTCCGCGCTGGCGTCCACGAACTGGACCAGCGGATGTTGCGGCAGCGCCCGCGAAAGCGACTGGGAAAGGCGCTTCAGTTCCGGATCGAAAAAGGCACTCTCACGCCGCTCGGTGGCGAAACTGACCCCAACCACGCGCTGCTGGCGACCCACCCGGATCAGGGAGTCCACGTCGACGCCCGGATGAGCGTAGACCAGCTCACGCTTGCCGGTTCCGTCGAGCGCGACCTTGAACAGCGCGGACCTACCCTGGTGCTTGTCGAAGCCATAGGCGACGTTCAGGTCGCGATCGACCGCATAGGGATTGAACCCCCGGTTCGTGTCGAGCTCATATCGGCCAAGCGCTTGCCAGTCGCGCGAACCGGGCGTGCGGAATGCATAGTTGATGACGGACGCGTCGTTGCCGAAGCTGTCCGACTGGCGCAACCCACGGATGCGGACAGTGCCGTGTCCATCCGTGATATATTCAACCGCGCTGGCGACCGGCGGCTCGACAACCGTGCGCTTGAGGGTGGTTGTGTCCACGCGCTCGACACCCAGGCCGCGCCGGGTGTTCGCGGTATGGGTGCCCGTCGTTTTTTCCGGCACGAACTGACGCGTCATCAGCAGCGCGCCGCCGCTCGCCTCGCGGCCCTCATCGGCCAACCAGTCGATGGTCGAGCCGCCGTTCTGCATCAGCCCCAGGGCATTGGCATTGTCGCGCGCGCTGAGCAGCTTGGCGCCGTTCCCATCGGTGTCCAGGCTGATCGTGCGGGTAAAGCCGATCAACGGTCCGCTCACGCGTCCGATGGCCGCGACCCGGCAGACGAGCCGTGTATTCGCCGACCATCGGCACTGCTGAAGCCACTCGTCCCCGCCCCGCGACGTGTAGAGCGGCTTGAACCCAGGCGCATCGGTGCTGCCGACCATCACCACGGTGCCGCGCGGACCGTTGGGCGCCAGGATGGCGATCTTGTGCCCGTCGGGCGACAAGCTGATGTCGAGAATGGCTTCGCGAGAACCGAAAGCGATCGCCGGGTCGGCGGCTGGCGCCTTGGCCGGCGCCCAAGCAGGCGACGGTTCGGTGGCCTCCACGATCCCGGTGCCACCCGTAAACGCCAGCACCAGCAGCGCCGCGACGCCGGCGTGCCTCGTTGCCCCAGTCATCCCCGCGAACCCCCTTCACGATTTCCATCAGGATGCCGAGTGGAACGTCCAGACGCAAGAAGGGCGGCCCCACACGGGACCGCCCTCCTGAAACACGATCGGCGCCGTAGCGAGCCGCGATACTGCGGCCCCGCGTGCGCGTCCTGTTCGCCTAGCGCGAGTAGAACTCGACCACCAGGTTCGGCTCCATCTTCACCGGGTAAGGCACCTCATCCAGCGCGGGAACGCGGTTGAACGTCACCTTGGAATTTCCATCCGCCACGACATAGTCGGGCACCTCACGCTCGGAGAGCGACTGTGCCTCAAGCACCAGCGCCATCTCCTGCGCCTTGGAACCCAGAGAGACTTCGTCACCGACATAGCACCGGCGCGAGGCGACGTTGCACTTTACGCCGTTGACGCGCACGTGGCCGTGGCTGACCAGCTGGCGCGCGGCGAAAATGGTGGGGGCGAACTTGGCGCGATAGACGATCATGTCCAGCCGCTGCTCCAGCAGGCCGATCAGGTTCTGACTGGTGTCGCCCTTCATGCGCGCGGCCTCGGTGTAGCAGGCCTTGAACTGCTTCTCCGTGACGTCGCCGTAATAGCCCTTGAGCTTCTGCTTGGCGCGCAGCTGGATGCCGAAATCCGACACCTTGCCCTTGCGGCGCTGACCGTGCTGGCCGGGCCCGTACTCGCGCTTGTTGACCGGGCTCTTCGGGCGACCCCAGATGTTCTCACCCATCCGGCGGTCGAGCTTGTACTTGGCGCTGGCGCGCTTCGACATTTTCCGTTCCTTGCAACTACGAACAACGTTGGTCCCGGTTATCGCTCCCGACCCGCACAAGGCAGGACGAGGGCCGCCGCTTCACCGGGGTGCGGGGCCATTTGCGAGGCGGCGGGCCCTGACAGATCAGGGCCTGCCGGTCAAGCCGCCCTCAGTTGCTGCCGCTGCGAAGCGAGGAAAGGCTGCCGTTGGGAAACGGGGTCAGGGCACGCGCCGCCTCGTCCCGCGCACGCCACTCCGCCCGGGTCCTGCAATCGCGCTTGGTGCGCACGCGTGAACTGACATCCTCAATGGTGCGGCAGATTTTCTTCTCGGGCGCGGGCGGCGTCGGAACGGCCGGAACCGGCGCCTGCACCGACGCGATCAACATTGCCAACAGCATTCCGCGAACTCCGCCACCAGGGAAGATGCAGGTCAAGCATGACCGGACCGGCTCTACAACCGGCCTGCGCCCAAGATGCGACCAATAGTTCGCGCTCCCACGGTTCAAGGAGCAGCCGAACGTGGAACCGGTGACCGCCTAGAAGCTGCCGCCCGGATTCATCATCCGGCCGTTCATCCCGAGCGACTGTTCCATCTGGATACGGCCGGCAGAGTCGGTCGCCCTGCCCTCCTTGTCCCACTCGGCCTGCGTGCGGCACACCCGCTTCGACGGAACGCGCGAACCGACGACGTGATCGGACCGACAGATCTTCCTGGCCGTCGGGGCGGCGGGTTCGGGCGCCGCCTGGCCACCCGCGACGGCGATCGTCAGCAACAGGAACGGCACCATCACATCTTCTCCCTTCCATCCGATACGCCTGACAGTCGCCGCAGCGGCGAAGGCTTGTCAATCGGCCGCTTGTCGATCGGGCTGGCCCCTACCCTGTGGCCAACACCGGCCTGTCGGTTAAGGGAGGCGCCATGACCATCCTGTCACCATCCAACTGCACCACCATGGCCGAGGTCCGCGCAGGCGTGGACGCGCTGGACCGGGAACTGGTGGCGCTGCTACGCCGCCGCTTCGACTATATGGACGCGGCCGCGCGCATCAAACCCGAACGCGGCCACGTGCGCGACGAGGAGCGCAAGGCGCAGGTGATCGCCAATGCGCGCGCCGCGGCGGCGGCGCTTGGCCTGCCCGACATGGCAGTCGCCGACCTGTGGGACGGTTTAGTGGAGGCGTCGATCGCCTATGAGCTGGCGGCGTTCGACCGGCGCTAGCCGTTCCGGTCGACGCGCGGCCGCTTGGCGCCGGCCAGCGCGGACAGGACGCCGCGGAACGTGCGCAGCTCCTGTGATGTCCAGCCCGGCTTGGTCAGCAGCGTGCGAAGCGTCCGCCGCGTGGCGGGCACGCGATCGGGCGGGAAGAAATAGCCGCTTTCCACCAGCATCGCGTCCAGCTGGGCAATCATGCCGTCCAGTTCCTCCTGCGGCGCAGGTGGATCGAGCTCGACCTCGGGCGGGCTGGCGAGCGCCTGGCCGCGCGACCACTCATATGCGACCAGGATAACGGCCTGGGCAAGGTTGAGCGAGCCGAACGCCGGATTGATCGGCACCGTCACGATGGTGCGGGCGAGCGCCACGTCGTCCGTCTCCAGCCCCGACCGCTCCGGGCCGAACAGAAAGGCTGAACGATCCGGACCGGCATGGACCGCCCCCGCCGCCTCGAAGGGCGTCACGACAGGCTTGGTGACGCCGCGCTTGCGGACGGTGGTGGCATAGACGTGCGCGCAGTCGGCCACCGCATCGGCAACGGTATCGTAGACACGCGCGTGTTCCAGCACCGTGTCGGCACCCGATGCCGCAGGACCGGCGGCCGGGTTGGGCCAGCCGTCGCGCGGCGCCACGAGCCGCATGTCGGTGAGGCCGAAGTTCAGCATGGCGCGCGCGGCCTTGCCGATGTTCTCGCCGAGCTGCGGGCGGACGAGCACGATCGCGGGGAGCGGCACGCTCATCCCCTGCCCGCCTCCTCGACCTGGCCGGCGAACGCCTCGAAGTCGCGAGCCTCGCTGAAGTCGCGATAGACGCTGGCGAAGCGGATATAGGCGACCGAATCGAGCGCCTTCAGCCCCTCCATCACCATCTCGCCGATGGCGGCGGCGGTGACCTCGCCCTCGCCGAGCGTCTCCAGACGGCGCTGGATGCCGGAAACCAGCTTTTCCAGGCGGATCGCGTCGACCGGGCGTTTGCGGGCGGCGACCGAGACCGAGCGGAGCAGCTTCTCGCGATCGAACGGCTCCCGCCTGCCCTCGCTCTTGAGGACGATGAGGTCCCGCAGCTGGATACGCTCGAATGTCGTGAAGCGGGCGGCGCAGCCCTCGCACTGGCGACGCCGGCGGATGGCGGCGCCGTCCTCGGTCGGGCGGCTGTCCTTTACCTGGCTGTCCTCATGCCCGCAGAAAGGGCAGCGCACCTCAGCGTCGCCCTCGACGCGAGAACAGCAGCGCCGCGGCGGGAGCGGCGAGCGCCAGTCCCAGGCCGGCCATGACCAGTACCGGGGCCACCCCGCCGCGCGGCTCCCGCCGCATCGCGTCGGTCCGAACGGTGTTGGGCGTCGTCGGCAGCGCCGCACCGCAATTGGCGCAGGCGCGCTGACCGGGGTCGGCCCGCACGCCGCAGATGCGGCAATAGGTATTCTCGCCGGGTCCGGTCATCGCGCCGACCCTCAGCCGTAGATTGGGAAGCGGGCGCAGAGCGTGCGCACGCGCTGGCGGACGTCCGCCTCAACGGCGGCGTCGCCGCCCTCGCCCCGCGCCCGAAGTCCGTCCAGCACGTCGGCGACCATGTGGCCGATCTCCCGGAACTCGGCCGGGCCGAAGCCGCGCGTGGTGCCCGCGGGCGAGCCGACGCGGATGCCGCTGGTCTTCACGGGCGGCAGCGGATCGTTGGGGACGCCGTTCTTGTTGCAGGTGATTCCCGCACGCTCCAGCGCCTCGTCGGCGTCACGGCCCGTGATGCCCAGCGGACGCAGGTCGACCAGCGCCAGATGCGTGTCGGTTCCGCCAGAGATGATGTCGGCTCCGCGCTCCTTCAGCGTCGCGGCCAGCACCTTCGCATTCTCGACGACCGCAGCGATATAGCCCTTGTAACCCGGCTCCAGCGCCTCGCCGAACGCGACCGCCTTGGCGGCGATGACGTGCATCAGCGGTCCGCCCTGGAGGCCGGGGAAGACGGCGGAGTTAATCTTCTTCGCGATCGCCTCGTCGTCCGTCATCACCATGCCGCCGCGCGGGCCACGCAGCGTCTTGTGCGTGGTGGTGGTGACGACGTGCGCGTGGCCGAACGGCGTCGGGTGCAACCCGGCCGCGACGATCCCGGCGAAATGCGCCATGTCCACCATGAAATAGGCGCCGACCTCGTCCGCGATGGCGCGGAAGCGGGCGAAGTCGATCTGGCGAGGATAGGCGGAACCACCAGCGATGATGAGCTTGGGGCTCCGCTCGCGCGCGAGGCTGGCGACCTGGTCATAGTCGATCAGGTGCGTGTCGGGATCCACGCCGTACTGGACTGCGTCGAACCACTTGCCGCTCATCGCAGCACGTGCGCCGTGGGTCAGGTGGCCGCCCGCGTCCAGGCTCATGCCCATGATCGTCTCGCCGGGCTTCACCAGCGCCAGCATGACCGCGCCGTTCGCCTGCGCGCCCGAATGCGGCTGGACGTTGACGAAGCCGCAACCGAACAGCTGCTTCGCGCGCTCGATCGCCAGCGTCTCCACCTCGTCGGACGGCGCACACCCCTGATAGTAGCGCTTGCCCGGATAGCCCTCGGCGTACTTGTTCGTGAAGACCGACCCCTGCGCCTCCAGAACGGCGCGGCTGACGATGTTCTCCGATGCGATCAGCTCCACCTGGGTCTGCTCGCGATCGAGTTCATGGGCGATGCCGGCGGCGACCGCGGGATCGACGTCGGCCAGGCTGCGGGTGAAGAAACCGTCCGGCGCGGCGTCGGCGAAGGTTGCGGGGCTGGTGCTCATGCGATCGTCTCCAGCGGAATGTGGGAAAGCTTGTCGACGCGGGCGGCGTGGCGGTCGCCCAGGAAGTCGGTTGAAAGAAAGGCTTCCAGACAGGCGATGGCCTGTGCCTCGCCGATCAGGCGAGCCCCCATGGCGATGGCGTTGGCATCGTTGTGCTCGCGTGCCAGGCGGGCGGACAGCGGCTCGGCCACCTGAGCACAACGACAGGCGGGATGCCGGTTGGCGGCGATGGCGATGCCGATACCCGACCCGCACAGCGCCACGCCGCGCTCCGCCCGGCCATCGGCGAGCGCACGAGCAAGCGCGAAGCCGTAATCGGGATAATCGACGCTGGCGGTGTCGTGCGGGCCAAGGTCCAGCACCTCGTGCCCCAGTTCGGCCGCATGGGCGACCAGCACGGCCTTGAGCGAAACGGCGGCATGGTCGGACGCAAAGGCGACGCGCATGGAGACTCCGGAAGCGTGGCGGGGCAGCGGGGACGGGTGTGCCCATAGCGGGCACGCGAACGGCGCGCCACCCGCTCGCGGCACCAGGGAGCCCGTGCTACGTTGAAGCGGTCATGAACGAACCCCTGCCCCGCTTCGCCGCCCGGGAGGTGATCGGCTTCACCGCCGCCGAGTTCCTTCGCATGGGTGAGGCCGGCGCGTTCGACGACATCAAGGTGGAGCTGATCGGGGGAGAGATACAGCGGATCAATCCTCCGATGAACGAGCATAGCGAGCGTCAGGCATCCGTCGTGATCCTGCTAGCGTCGGTCGTTCGGCCCGATCGGATACGTGGCGAGCTGGCGATCCAGCTGGATGCGGACACCGTAGTCGGCTGCGACGCGGCCCTGTTGCGTGCGCCCGCAGCCGGCCGACGCCCGATAGAACCGGGCGAGGTCCTGTTGGCGATCGAGATTGCCGAGACGACACTCAACCGCGACCTGGGACCGAAACGTCACCTCTACGCGGGTGCAGGTGTCATACATTATTGGGTCGTGGACGGCGCTCGACGTGTGACCCACGTCTTCGGCCGACCCGAAGAAGGCGATTATTCCACGGTCGCGGTCGTTCCCTTCGGCCAGCCGCTCCCGGTGCCGGGTACCGACGCGACCATCACGCTGTGATCGAGCCGCGCGGTTCGGGCGGGATACCGCCGCTGGCCATGCTGCTTGGCCATGCCGGCCTGCTGCCACCGGCCGCCTGCGTGGTAGCGGTGGCGGGAGGCGATCCCGCCGTCCATTTCTCGGCCCTGGCGCTGTTGTTCGCCTATGTGGCGGTGATCCTGAGCTTTCTTGGCGGGATCTGGTGGGGCTTTGCCGCGCGCGAGGGCGAGCGCGCGCCGGGCTGGCTGTGGGTAGCGTCCGTCCTGCCGAGCCTGGCGGCGGTGGCGACCGCCTGGCCCTGGGCAGTCGGCCTGAAATGGCCGGGGCCGTCGCTGGTGGCGCTCGGCGTGGCCGTGCTGCTGACGCTGCTGGTAGACCGGCGGCTGGTGGCACTCGGCATCGCGCCCGCCAACTGGATGCGGTTGCGCGTTCCCCTGTCACTGGGCTTGGGTACGTTAGCGATCCTTGGGGCGGCTCTCTAGGCGGTCAGCTCCCGCGCGGCCTTCCAGGCGGGGTCGTCCCAGTAGCGATAGATGACGGGCGCGCCGGGCGACGCCTGTCCGGCCTCCAGCGCCCACTCGTCGCGTTCGCGGGCATAGAACAGCCACTCCCGCGCCGAACCGCCCGTTACGACCGCGACCAGCACCGCCCAGCCTCCGCCGTCCATCGCGGAGACCAGCGCGTCCTCCCACCGGATCATGGCCGAAGCTTCCGCCGACTGGTCCCCGTCGCCGAAGGTCCAGGCGGCACGTACGGCCACCGGATAGGGTGCTCGATCCTCCGGTGACGGCAGGGCGGTACGGGTGCGAAGCAGAAAGACGCCGTCCGCGGCGATCCGCTCGGCAACGACCCAGTCGACGCTCACGCCGCCTTCTTCAGCTCCAGCCGGTCCCAGATCTCTACCAGCGCGTCCGTCAGCTCGCGCATCATGGCCTGGTCATGCGCCGGCCCGGGCGTGAAGCGCAGCCGCTCGGTCCCGCGCGGCACGGTGGGATAGTTGATCGGCTGGACATAGACGCCGTACTCGGCCAGCAGCACGTCGCTGATCCGCTTGGCCTTGACCGGATCGCCAACCATCAGCGGCACGATATGCGTGGTCGAGTTCATGACCGGCAGGCCGGCATCCGCGAACATCGCCTTCAGCCGCGCGGCGGCTGCCTGCTGGCCCTCACGCTCGGCGGACGAGGCCTTGAGGTGGCGGACGCTGGCCAGCACGCCGGCGACCAGCACGGGCGACAGGCTGGTGGTGAAGATAAAGCCCGGCGCATAGGAGCGGATCACGTCCACGATGGTGCGATCGGCCGCCACATAGCCGCCCATCACGCCGAACGCCTTGCCCAGCGTGCCCTCGATCACGGTCAGCCGATCAGCGATGCCCTCGCGTTCGGAGATGCCGCCGCCGCGCGGACCGTACATGCCAACCGCATGGACCTCATCCAGGTAGGTGAGCGCGTTGTACTTGTCGGCCAAGTCGCAGATGGCGGCGATGGGGGCCACGTCGCCCTCCATCGAGTAGACGCTCTCGAACGCGATCAGCTTGGGCGCGGCGGGGTCGCACGCCTCCAGAAGCTCCTCCAGATGCGCCAGGTCGTTGTGGCGGAACACGCGCTTCTCGGCGCCGGAATTGCGGATGCCCGCGATCATGGAAGCGTGGTTCAGCTCGTCCGAGAAGATGACGCAGCCCGGCAGCACCTTTGCCAGGGTCGAGAGCGTCGCCTCGTTCGAAACATACCCGCTGGTGAACAGCAGCGCCGCCTGCTTGCCGTGAAGGTCGGCCAGTTCCGCCTCCAGATCGACGTGATAGTGCGTGTTCCCGCCGATGTTGCGCGTTCCGCCGGAGCCAGCGCCCACATCGTGCAGCGCTTCTTCCATGGCGGCGATCACCTTGGGATGCTGACCCATCGCCAGATAGTCGTTGGAGCACCACACGGTGATCGGTTTGGGACCGTTGTGTCCGGCAAAGCAGCGCGCGTTGGGAAAGGCGCCCTTGTTGCGCAGGATATCGATGAACACGCGATACCGACCCTCGGCGTGCAGCCGGTCGATCGCCTGGTTGAAGACGCGGCCATAATCGACGCGTCGCTGGTCCGAGCGGGAGGTCGCGATATCCGTATGCATGGAGGTCGCAGATATGCGCAAATCCACGAAGGTTCCAGAGGATTTGCCCGATCGCTATAGCCGCTCCAGGCGATCAAGCCCGTACGCCGCAAGCGCCGGCGCCAGCGCCCGCTCCGCTTCACCCAGGCTGGTGAACACCGCGATGCCGGTGCCCGGGTCGGCGGGCCAGCCGCGCCCGGCCGTCAGATGCGCCACGCGGCGCGCGATGCCGGGGCCGCCGTCCACAAAGGTCACGGCCGGCCCGAACACCGCGCCGAGCTCGCGCTGCAACAGCGGGAAATGCGTGCAGGCCAGCACCACCGTGTCGAGGTCGTGGACCGCCACCAGCGGCGCCACGGCGTCGGCCAGAGCCGAAGGATCGGGAGAGATGCCGGCCAGCTTCGCCTCGGCCAGCCGGACCAGCGCGGCCGACCCGTGGCGCACTACCCGGCAATCGGCGGCAAAGCGCGCCGCGAGGTCGTCCACATAGCGCTGCCGGACAGTGGCGTCTGTTCCCAACACGCCGATCACGCGTGTCACGCTGATCGCCGCGGCCGGCTTGATGGCTGGTACGGTGCCAACCACCGGCAGGTCTAGTGCGGCGCGCACGGCACCGAGCGCAATGGTGGATGCGGTGTTGCACGCGATCACCACCAGTTGCGGGCGGTATCGTTCCACCAGACGACCGAGCAGCGCCGGCACCCGGCCGGCCACTTCCGCCTCCGTCCTCGTACCATAAGGAAAGCCCGCAGAATCAGCCGCGTAGACAAGGGTCGCACCCGGAAGAAGCGCGCGTACCGGCGCCACAACAGAGAGCCCGCCGACGCCGGAATCGAAGAACAGGATCGGGCGGTCGTCCACGGCCGGCGCCATAGCGCCGGTCCGCGCTCCGGCAAGCTTATCGATGTTGTTTGTGCAAGCGCCGGTTAGCCGTTAATCGTCGCATCCGATGGGGGGCCATTTTCAGACAGAGATCGCCTGGACCGCGCCGGCCTATGCGCTGCTGCTCGGCTACCTGCTGGGGTCCATACCGTTCGGGGTGATCCTGACGCGGGCGGGCGGCGCGGGCGACCTGCGCCGGATCGGGTCGGGCAATATCGGCGCCACCAATGTGCTCCGGACCGGCCGCAAGGGGCTGGCGGCGGCAACCCTGTTGCTGGACGCGCTGAAGGGTGCGCTGGCCGTGTGGCTGACTGCCCGCTTCCTGCCCGGCGAACAGCCGCTGGCCGCCGCCGCCGCGTTCCTGGGCCACTGCTTTCCGGTGTGGCTGGGCTTTCGCGGGGGCAAGGGCGTGGCGACGCTGATGGGCATCGTGCTGGCGCTGCACTGGCCGCTCGGTGCCGCCTATGCCGTGGTGTGGCTGGCAATGCTGGCGCTGACCCGGGTGTCGTCGCTGGCAGGAATGCTGGCCGCGGTCAGCGCGCCCGTGGCGGCGGCGCTGGACGACCGGTTCGAGCTGGTCCTGCTGCTGCTCGCGCTGGCGCTGATCGTGTTGTGGAAACATGGGGACAACATCGCGCGGCTGCTGGACGGCACCGAGCCGCGAATCGGCAGCGCCCGCAAGGCGACCGACCAAGCGGCAGTGGAAGGACCGGACCCCGGGAATGGCTGACCCGCGGCTTCGGCTCGCGCGGACGCCGGGCGTCGGGCCCGTCACCTTTCGCCAGCTGGTGGCCCGGTTCGGCGACGCCCGGTCCGCCCTGGACGCCGTTCCCGACTTGGCGCGGCGCGGTGGCGGGCGCCCACCCGTCCCACCCGACGATCAAACGGTGGAGCGCGAGGAGGCGCGCGTGGCGGCGATCGGCGGCCAATACCTTTTCGTCGGCACCCCGGATTATCCGCCGCTGCTGGCGGAGCTGGACGATCCCCCGCCCGCACTGATCGCACTGGGCGATCCCGACATGGCGCGGCGGCCCTGCGTGGCGATGGTGGGCGCGCGCAACGCGTCGGCCGCCGCCTGCCGCTTCGCGCGGGGCCTGGCGCTTGACCTGGCGCGGGAGGGAGCGATCGTGGTGTCGGGCCTGGCGCGCGGGATCGACGCGCACGCCCATGCCGGCGCGCTGGGTGCGGCACCCGATGGCGGAACGGTGGCGGTGATCGGATGCGGGCCGGACGTGCACTTCCCCGCCGAGAACCGCGATCTCCAGCGGCAGGTGGCCGAGACGGGCCTGTTGCTGACCGAATATCCGCCCGGCACCGAGCCGCTGGCGCGCCACTTTCCCCAGCGCAACCGCATCATCGCCGGCCTGTCGGCGGGTACGGTGGTGGTTGAGGCGGCGCCGCGCTCCGGATCGCTCATCACGGCGCGGCTGGCGGGCGAACAGGGGCGCGAGGTGATGGCGGTGCCGGGTCATCCCTCCGACCCGCGGGCGCAGGGATGCAACGGCCTGATCCGCGACGGCGCGACGCTGATCCAGACGGCGGCGGACGTACTGGAACAGGTCCGGCCGATCGACAGCCGCGCGGTGCGCGCGCCCGGCGCCATCTGGAGCGGACAGCCGCCGGAGGACGCCAGCGACGCTGCCCGCCGCGACGTGGAGTCGCTGCTGGGTTTCGTGCCGGTCGCGGTGGACGAGCTGGTCCGCCAGTCGGGCCACGCGCCCGCGGCGGTGCAGATGGTGCTGATCGAGCTGGAACTGGCAGGCCGGCTGGAACGGCACGCCGGCGCCCGGGTCAGTCTGGCGTGAGCGGACCCGTCGATCTTGCCCGCGCCGCGCTTGTCCGGGTGGAACTTGCCTGGCGTCAGGACAGGCGGTTCCTCCTCACGGCCGTTCTGGTCGCCAGCACGCCGGGGCTGCTGGCCGTGGCGTTCCTGCCGCCTGATGCGGCGCGGGCACCGGCGATCATCTCGGCGTTCGTGACGCTCTACCTGCAACTCCTCGCCACGGCGCGCACGCTTCACCTGCTGGCCGCCATGCCGGCGAGCTATCATCCGGAACAGGCGACCGAGCGCCGGTTCCCCTCGGCGGTTCTGGGAAGCCTGTTGTACCTGCTGGCGACAACGGCCGGACTGGTGCTGCTGGTGGTGCCGGGCGTCGCGATCTTTCTGCTGTGGAGCCTGTGGATGCCGGCCATGCTGGCGGAGCGGCTGTCCGTTTCGCAGGCGCTGCGACGGAGCTTCGCGATCGCGCGGCCGAGGCTGGCCGCCCTTGGCATGGCCGCGCTCGGTTCCGTAGCCGGCCTGCTGGCGGCGCTGGTGCCGCCGATCGGCATCGTGCTTCTCGGCTATCTGCTCGACTGGCCGCCCTGGGTGGATCGGGCAGCCGACGCCGCGGCGGAGGTGACCATATCCGCCTTTCTGGTCGGCAACGCCGTGTTCTGGGCGAGCATCTTTTCCGAAGCGCGCGGGTTCTGCGGCGCACGCGGATCGCGCACCGCTTGACGAGAACGGTGCAGCGTCACCACCCTCACGCGTACACGTAAGGACCCGGCCCCCTCCCCATGCAGCTCGTCATTGTCGAATCGCCCGCCAAGGCCAAGACCATTGAGAAGTATCTCGGCCCCGGTTTCCGGGTGCTGGCTTCGTTCGGTCACATCCGCGACCTGCCGCCGCGCGACGGGTCGGTGAAGCCCGACGACGGCTTCGCGATGGAATGGGAAAATTATGCCGACAAAACCAAGCAGCTGAAGGCCATCGCCGACGAGGCCAAGGGTGCCGAGAGGCTCATCTTGGCGACCGACCCCGACCGCGAGGGCGAGGCGATCAGCTGGCACGTGCGCGAGGTGCTGAAGAACCGGCGCGTCCTGCCCGCGCAGGTGGAGCGTGTTACGTTCAACGCGATCACCAAGCAGGCGGTGACGGACGCGATGAAGCGCCCGCGCGAGCTGGATACCGACCTGATCGACGCGTACCGGGCCCGCCGTGCTCTCGATTACCTGGTTGGGTTCACGCTCTCGCCCGTGCTTTGGCGCAAGCTGCCGGGTGCCAAGTCGGCCGGTCGCGTCCAGTCGGTGGCGCTGCGCCTGATCGTGGAGCGGGAGCGCGAGATCGAGGCGTTCCGCGCGCAGGAATACTGGTCCGTCACCGCATCGCTGGAGCATGACGGCACGCCGTTCACCGCCCGGCTGGTCCAGTGGGACGGCACCAAGCTGGACCGGCTGTCGATCGGCAACGAGGGCGACGCGCTGCGCGCCAAGACTGACGTGGAAGCCGGGCGGTTCGCGGTCCAATCGGTCGAGACGCGGCCAGTCACGCGCAATCCGCCGCCGCCCTTCACGACCTCCACGTTGCAGCAGGAGGCGGCGCGCAAGCTCGGCTTCTCGGCGGACCACACCATGCGGATCGCGCAGCAACTCTACGAGGACGGCGCGATCACCTATATGCGGACGGACGGCGTCCAGATGGACGGTTCCGCCATCTCGGCCGCGCGCAAGGCCGTGGTGGAGCGGTACGACGGCAGCTACGTCCCCGATGCCCCGCGCCAGTACCAGACCAAGGCCAAGAACGCGCAGGAAGCGCATGAGGCGATCCGGCCGACCGATTTCGGCCGCGACCGGGCAGGCAGCGGCGACCACCAGCGCCTCTACGAACTGGTCTGGAAGCGCGCGCTGGCGAGCCAGATGGCGTCCGCGCGGATGGAGCGGACCACGGTGGAGATGGCGGATGCGACCGGCCGCCACGTGCTACGCGCGACCGGCCAGGTGGTGCTCTTCCCCGGCTATCTGGCGCTCTACGAGGAAGGTCAGGACGACTCGGCCGACGAGGAGAGCCGCCGCTTGCCGCGGCTGAAGGACGGCGACCTGCCCGCCAGGAAGGGCGTCGCCGCCGAGCAGCATTTCACCCAGCCCCCGCCACGCTTCTCCGAGGCGTCGCTGGTGAAGCGCATGGAGGAACTGGGAATCGGCCGCCCCTCCACCTACGCGTCCATCATTAAGACGCTGAAGGACCGCGACTATGTGCGCGTGGAGAAGAACCGCTTCCACGCAGAGGAGAGCGGTCGGCTGGTAACGGCGTTCCTGCAACGCTTCTTCGAGCGCTACGTGGGATACGACTATACCGCCGGGCTGGAGGAGGAACTGGACGACGTGTCCGGCGGTCGTGCCCAGTGGCAGGCGGTGCTGGACGCCTTCTGGCGCGACTTCGAGCCCCGCACCCGGGAGGTAATGGAGCAGCAGCCGAGCGCGGTCACGGCCGAGCTGGACCAGTTCCTAGGATCCTACCTGTTCCCCGAAAAGGCGGACGGTTCCGATCCGCGGCTCTGTCCCAATTGCGGCGCGGGGCGGCTGGCGCTGCGCGGCGGTCGTTTCGGGGCGTTCGTGGCCTGCTCCAACTATCCCGACTGCAAGTACACGCGCCGCTTCGCCCAGGGCGGGTCGGCGGAGGAGGACACGGGGCCCGAGACGCTGGGACAGGACCCGGCGACCGGCCTGCAGGTCGAGCGGAAGTCGGGACGGTTCGGCCCCTATATCCAGCTGGGCGAGGGCAAGGAGGCAAAGCGCGCCTCCATCCCCAAGGATGTTGACCTCGATCTCGAATGGGCACTGAAACTGCTCAGCTTGCCGCGCGAGGTCGGCAAGCATCCTGAGACGGGCGAGGTCATTACCGCGTCGATCGGACGCTATGGCCCCTACCTTGCCCATGCGGGAAAATATGCCCGGCTGCAGTCGACCGCCGAGGTGTTCGAGACGGGCATGAACGCCGCCGTTGCCAAGCTGGCGGACGCGGCGGCAGGTGGCGGACGCCCGCAGCGCGGCGCGGCACGCGCGCCTCTACGCGAACTGGGTAAGCACCCGCGGACCGAGGCGGAGCTGAAGCTGATGGAAGGGCGCTACGGCGCGTACGTCACCGACGGCACCACCAACGCGACCATCCCCAAGACGGTCGATCCGGCGCAACTGACGCTTGAGGAGGCGGCGCAACTGATCGACGCCCGCGCTGCGGCCTCTCCGGCCAAGAAGAAGCCGGCAAAAAAGGCTGCCGCGAAAAAGACGCCTGTCAAGAAGGAGGCGCCGGCCAAGGCCGCGAAGAAGCCGGCGGCGAAGAAGCCGGCGGTCAGGAAGGCGGCCGACTGAGCTCCTAGGCCGCCCGGAGACGCGCGGTGCCGAGCCACGCGCGGGCCTGGCGCTGCGCCTCCGCGATCTGGCGGGCGGTCATGGCGTCCGCCACGTCGGCGCGCGCGTCGGCCGCTTGGCTGGAGCCGGCGGTCGCAGCCAGGTTGAACCACTTGTGCGCCTCGATCAGGTCGATGACCACACCATCCGTGCCCGTCGAATAGCTGACGCCAAGCGCGAACAGCGAATCCGGATCGTTGCGACCCGCGTCCCCGACCCGGCTGCACGCCAGGAAATCGGAACTCTTCCAGCTCATGCCCATGATGCAAAATCCCCGTTACTTGTCCCGTAACGAGTCACTGATTGGCGTCGACTTCCAACGAAATGGTTAACGCCGTCGCGTTTGGATCAATCCACTGCCACATTGTCGATCAGGCGGGTCGAGCCGAGCCGCGCGGCGACGAGCAGCCGGCGCGCACGACCGGACTCGGGGACGCCGAGGCCGGCCGCGTCCACCAGCTGCAGATAGTCGGTTTCAAAGCCGGCCGCGGACAGCTGCGCCAGCGCGTGGTCGATCGCTCCCTGCTGCGGCTCGCCGCGCGCGATCGCGCGCGCCGCCTCGCCTAGCGAGCGCGGCAGGGCAACCGCACGACGACGTTCGTCGGCATCCAGGTAGACGTTGCGCGACGACAGGGCGAGGCCGTCATCGTCGCGCTGGGTAGGCACGCCCGTCACCTCGACGCTCAGGTCCAGGTCGGCGACCATCCGGCGGACCACCGCCAGCTGCTGGAAGTCCTTTTCGCCGAAATAGGCGACGTCCGGCACCACCTGGTTGAAGAGCTTGAGCACCACGGTCGCGACGCCGTCGAAATGGCCGGGCCGCGCCGCACCGTCCAGCCCCGCCGTCAGCGCGCCGGCGATCGACACGGTGGTTGCGAAGCCCGCCGGGTACATCTCCTCTACTGGCGGTGCCCAGAGCAGGTCGCAGCCCGCCTCCGTCAGCATTCGCGCGTCCGCCGCCTCGCGGCGGGGATAGCGGCCCAGGTCCTCGTTCGGGCCGAACTGACGCGGGTTCACGAAGATGGACGCTACCACGCGTGTCCCCGGCCGGCGCGCCGCCTCTACGAGCGCCATATGGCCCGCATGAAGGGCGCCCATGGTGGGAATTAGCGCCACGCGATCACCCGCCGCCCGCCATTCACCCACAACTTGCTTCAGCGCTGCCCTGTCCCGGACCGTCCGCACCCCATTTTCCCCCTCGTTAGCCGGCGCGGCGGCTTCTATGGATAAAGCTGTCTGGCGTTCAATAATGGAAATCAAGCAGGTGTCCCGCACCCCGCACATCATTGTCTTCGCCAACGAGAAGGGCGGCACCGGCAAGAGCACCACGGCGGTGCACGTCGCCATTGCGCTGGCTGCCCGCGGCCACAAGGTCGGCGTGCTCGACCTGGACCATCGCCAGCGCACCGTTGGCCGTTATCTGGACAACAGAAGCGAGACGATGCGGCGCACCGGCCGTCCGCTGCCGATGCCGACCCACGCCACGCACGACGGCCAGACGGACGAGGTGTTCGAGCGGCTGTGGCACGACCTGGGCCAAGACGCCGACTATCTGGTGGTCGACACGCCGGGCCGTGACGATCCCTATGCCCGCACCGCCGCCGCGCTGTCGAACACGCTGGTCACGCCCATGAACGACAGTTTCGTGGACTTCGACCTGATCGGACAGGTCGATCCCGAGAGCTTTCAGGTCACCCGTCCCTCCTTCTACTCCGAGCTGATCTGGGACGCGCGCAAGCAGCGCGCGCGCGCGGACGGAACCACCATCGACTGGGTGGTGCTGCGCAACCGGCTCCAGCATATCGAGGCGCGCAACATGCGCCGCGTGTCGGATGCGCTGGCGCAGCTGGCCAAGCGTGTCGGCTTTCGCATCATTCCGGGCCTGGGCGAGCGCGTGATCTATCGCGAGTTGTTCCCGGCGGGTCTCACCATGATCGACGCCAAGGAGTTCGGGACCATGGGCCTGGCCCATGTCGCCGCGCGGCAGGAGCTGCGCGAGATGATGGCGGCGCTCCAGCTGCCCGAGTCGGACACGCAGGACGCCGCGGCCTGATGAGGTGGGCGGCCTGATGAAGTGGATCGTCGCGGCGCTGGTGATATGGCTGGCCTGGCGCCTGCTGAAGCCGACCAGGCCGCGCGCCCGCGTGCCCGGCATCACCACGGAAGCGGAAGCGCGCGCCGTATTGGGCGTGGCGCCCGACGCCGGCCAGGAAGCGATTCGCGCTGCCCACCGCAGGCTGGCCGCCGAAGCGCACCCGGACCGCGGCGGCGACGTCGACAGGGCGGCCAGGATCAACGCCGCGAGGGACTATCTGCTGCGACGCGGCTGACGCTTGCCCGCCCGGCGTGAATTGGTGAATGTTCGGTACATGCAGTCCCACGTCTTTCACCCTTCGCTGCTGCGCGAATACGATCTTCGGGGCGTGTTCGGGGAGACGCTGTCCGCCGCCGACGCCTATGCGGTCGGGCGCGGGCTGGCGACGCGCGTGATCCACGCGGACGGACAGCGGGTGGCGGTGGGTCGCGACGGGCGGCTGTCCTCGGCCGAGTTGGAGGCGGCGCTGGTGCGCGGGGTCGTGGAGGCCGGCGCAACGGCGGTGCGGATCGGACTAGGCCCGAGTCCGATGCTCTATTTCGCCGAGAAGTGCCTGGGCATGGATGCCGGCATCCATGTCACCGCCAGCCACAATCCGGCCCATCACAACGGTTTCAAGATGGTGCTCGGCGGCGGCCCCTTCTTTGGCGAGGACATCCACCGGCTGGCGCGCGACGCGGCAAGGGGGAACTGGGAAAGCGGTGACGGCTCGGTCGAGGAACTGGACGGGTTGTCGCCCTATGTCGAGCGGCTGGCCGCCGCGCGCGGGCTGCACGCGCTCCGGGTCGGCTGGGATGCGGGCAACGGCGCGGCCGGCCCCGTGCTGGAGCGGCTGACGCGGCTGATCCCGGGCGAGCACCACCTGTTGTTCACGGAGGTGGACGGCCGCTTTCCGAACCACCATCCCGATCCCACGGTGGAGGCGAACCTGGAGCATCTGCGCGCGCTGGTGCTGGCGGAGAAGCTTGATTTCGGAGTGGCGTTTGACGGCGACGCCGACCGGATCGGCGCGGTGGACGGACGCGGGCGGATCGTGCGCGGCGACCAGTTGCTGGCGGTACTGGCGGAGCCCGTGCTGCGCCGCCGGCCGGGCGCCGCCGTGGTGGCCGACGTCAAGGCGGGCGCCGCGCTGTTCGACCGGGTGCGTGAACTGGGCGGCCGGCCGGTGATGTGGAAGTCCGGCCATTCCAACATCCGCCGCCGCATGGCCGAGGAGGGCGCACCCTTGGCCGGCGAGATGAGCGGCCACGTCTTCCTGGAGGACGGCTGGGACGACGCGCCCCTTGCAGCCGTGCGGCTGATCGCCGCGGTGGCGGAGTCCGGACGGACGCTGGCCGAACTGGTGGACGCGCTGCCTGCCTATCGATCCACGCCCGACATGCGTGTGCGTGTGCCGGCCAACCGGCGGACGGCGATCGTCGCGGAGGTGCTGGAGCGGCTGGAGGCGGAGGGCACCGAGGTGGAACGGCTGGATGGTGCCCGCGTCCGGACGAAGGACGGGTGGTGGCTGCTGCGCGCGTCCAACACGGAGGATGCGGTCACCATCCGTGCCGAGGCGCGAGAGCAACAGGGTCTGGATCGGCTGGTTGCCGAGGTGGCGAGCCAGCTGAGGCAGAGCGGCGTGACCCTGCCCAACCGCTGAGTCGCCGTCGTCGCACCGTTGACACGCGCGGCGCGTCGCGCGAATCCATCGCGATGGACGCGTATCGCGAGCGCCAGGTGGATGCCTTTCGTTCCTCCACCGCCCGGTGGCTGGTCGGCAGCTTCGCGGGCTGGGGGACGCTGCTCCTATGCCTGGTTGGTGTAGGATTGGTGCTCCTGGGCGTCCGCTGGCTTCGCAACCGCACAACCGCGTTCGAGGTCACGGACCAGCGGCTGATCGTCAGCCGCGGCGTCCTTTTCCGCACGGTGGACGAGATCGAGCTGTACCGCGTGAAGGACGTGCGGCTGGAATACTCGCTGCTGAACGGCGTGGCCGATATCGGCACCATCACGCTCACCGCGACCGACCGGACGGCGGCGGGCGGCATCTTCTCGCTTCGCGACGTGCCCATGGCGCGCGAACGGCGGGAAGGATTGCGGCGGCTGGTGGAGCGTGCGCGGATGCGGCGCGGCGTTCGGGAACTGGACGTCGATCCGTATGGCGATGCCCGCAGCTGGCGCGACGACCCCGAGCCCGCTTGATCGCAGAGCAGCGGAGCGCCGGGGTGGCGCGACCGGCCTTGTGCGCCCACATGCGGTCCATGCCTCCGCCCCAACCCAAGATAATTCGCGTCGTCGACCTGGAAACCACCGGCAACGCGCCGCCCGCCCACGCCGTGTGCGAGGTGGGCTGGCAGGACGTGGTGCTGGGCGACAACGGCAGATGGGAGTTGCAGGGCGAGGGAGGCCACCTGCTGGTCAACCCGGGCCGACCGATCCCGCCCATCACCCAGGCGGTCCACCACATAACCGACGAGGACGTGGCGGACGCGCCCTGGTGGCACGACGTGGCGCGTCGCGTGCTCGACCCCTATCCCAAGCGCCTGGCGCTCGCCGCGCATCGCGCCGACTTCGAACAGCGCTATTGCACGCCCAGCTTTACCGGCGGTGCCGACTGGATCTGCACCTGGAAGTGCGCGCTGCGGCTGTGGCCGGACAGCCCGGCCTTCTCGAACCAGGTTCTGCGTTACTGGCGCAAGCCCGCCGGGCTGGATCGGGAGCGCGGCCTGCCCGTCCACCGCGCCTTTCCCGACGCCTATGTCACCGCGCACCACCTGCGCGACCAGTTGAACGAGGCGAGCTTGGCACAGCTGATCGAATGGTCGCGCCTGCCCGGCCTTCTGCCGCGCGTGCGCTACGGTCCCGATCGCGGCAAGGAGTGGCGCGAGATCGACGACGACAGCCTAGCCGGCTTTCTGGCCGACCGCGACGAGGACGTACGATACACGGCGGAGACCGAGCTTGCCCGTCGTCGAGGCGGCGGCCATGTGGGCCGGGCCAGTCCGCAGGAACTGCTGCTCTGACGGGCCATGCGGACCCGCGACGGTTGATCGTCATCAAGCAAGGACCGCTGGCGTAACGATCGGGATAGTCTAGAAGCGGCATCGTGCCCAGCCGCATCCTGCCTCGCGATCCCAAGCTGGTTCAGCGCGTGCTGGTAGCATGCATGATCCTGGGGTTCGCCGCGCTGGCGATAACCGGTCTCGTGGCGGTACGCGCATTCCAGGCGGCCCGCGACCATCAGCGCTGGCTTGTCCATACCTATCAGGTCAGCGGCGCGATCACGCGGTCTGGCGAGTTGCTGGAACGCGCAGAGAATACGCGGCGGGGCTACATGCTGACCCGCTCCCCCGTGGCGCGCGCAACCTATGATCGCACCGTCTCGGAGGTCGCCGACGCCCTAGGCCGGGTAGGCCGCCTGACGGTCGACAATCCGCGGCAGAAACGCACCCTGTCAGAGGTGCGGACGCGTGTCGCGGCCGTGCTGGCGGAGGAAGCGGCCACCAACGCGCTGGCCGACGCCGGGCGGCAGGACCAGGCCGTGGCGCTTTTCCGGCGACAGGCGGCGGCGCTGCCTTTCGTGCCCCTTCGGAACGCCCTGTCCCACCTCAACGCGGAGGAGGTCCGCCTTCTCGGCGAGCGTGCCGCCCAGGTCCAGGCGGCGGTCCGTCGCCTGACCATCGCGAGCACGGGCGTGGCCGCGCTCGTAGTGCTGCTCGCCCTGCTCTCGCTCGCGATTGTCCTGCGCTATGCCAACGACCTGACGCGAAAGGACGCGGCGCTTCGCGACCTGAACGACACGCTGGAGGATCAGGTGGCGGAGCGCACCGCCGAGCTGGCCCGGGCGAACGACGAGATCCAGCGCTTCGCCTATATCGTCAGCCACGACCTCCGGTCGCCGCTGGTCAACGTCATGGGCTTCACCGCCGAGGTGGAGGCTGCGGCCCGTTCGCTGGCGGAGATGGTCGACCGGGCCGAGCAGCACGCCCCCGACATCGTGACAAAGGAAGCGCGGCTGGCCGCGCGCGAGGACCTGCCCGAGGCGGTGGGCTTTATCCGCACTTCCACGCAGAAGATGGATCGGCTCATCAACGCGATCCTCCAGCTGTCACGTCAGGGCCGACGCGTGTTGACGCCCGAGCCGCTGGACGTGGCGGCGCTGGCTGACGGCGTCGTCCGGTCCATGCAGCAGAACATCGACGGGGCGGGCACGGAGGTGATCGTCCAGCGCCCCCTGCCCGACATGACCGGCGACAGGGTCAGCATGGAGCAGCTCTTGTCCAACCTGGTGGAGAACGCGGTCAAGTATCTCCAGCCGGGACGCCCGGGCCGCATCGTCGTTTCGGGACACGAGGCGCGCGGGCGGGTGCATCTGGCGGTGGAGGACAATGGCCGCGGGATCGCGCCGGCCGACCACCAGCGCATCTTCGACCTGTTCCGCCGTTCGGGCGCGCAGGACCGACCCGGCGAGGGTATCGGGCTCGCGCACGTGCGTGCGCTGGTCTATCGATTGGGCGGCACGGTGGACGTCCGGTCGGAGCTGGGCCAGGGTGCCACCTTCCTGCTCAACCTTCCAAAGTCTCTGGACATCGCATGACTAACCATCAGTCCGTCGGCATCGTGATGATCGAGGACGACGAGGGCCATGCCCGCCTGATCGAGAAGAACATCCGTCGCGCGGGGATCAGCAACGATATCCGCCATTTCACGGACGGCACGCGTGCACTCCAGTACCTGTTCGACGATGCGCAGGGTCCGGCGCAGAACGGCCCGGCGCTGGTGCTGCTCGACCTCAACCTGCCGGACATGAGCGGCACGGACATCTTGACCCGCATAAAGGCGGAAAGCAGTCCGCTAAAGCGTACGCCGGTGGTGGTTCTGACGACCACGGACGACGCGCGCGAGATCCAGCGCTGCTACGACCTGGGCTGCAACGTCTACATCACCAAGCCCGTGAACTACGAGAATTTCGCGGACGCTATCCGGCAACTCGGCCTGTTCCTGTCCGTGATCCAGGTGCCGGAGGTGGAAGCCTGATCCCCTCCGCAGCGCCGCACGTCCTGTTCATCGACGACGACCCAGGCATCCGGCGCCTGGCGTCGCGAGTGCTGGAACGCAGGGGCTATCAGGTGACGACCGCGGACGACGGGGCGACCGGCGCCGAACTGGCGGCGACGACCGACTTTGACGTGATCGCGGTGGACCATTTCATGCCCGGCTTGGACGGGCTGGAGACGCTGGAGCGTCTGCGCTCGCTGCCCGCGCCGCCGCCGGTTGTCTACGTGACCGGTTCGGAGGAAGGGCGCATCGCGATCGCCGCGCTCAAGGCGGGGGCCGCGGACTATGTGGTGAAATCAGTCGGCGAAGACTTCTTCGATCTGCTCGCCGCCAGCTTCGACCAGGTGCGCGCCCGAGCTGCTCTGGCGCGCGAGAAGCTGGCGGTCGAGGAGAGCCTGCGTGCCAGCAATGCCCGGCTCGAAGCGCTGCTGACCGAGGTCAATCACCGGGTCGCCAACTCGCTCCAGCTGGTCGGCGCCATGGTGCGCCTCCAGGCGCAGGCGCTCGGCACCGGCGAGGCGGACAGCGGTGCCCGTGCGGCGCTGGAGGACACGCAGGCGCGGATCCGCGCGGTCGGGCAGGTCCATCGCCGGCTCTACACGTCCGACGACGCGGCAGGCGTGGACATGCGGTCCTACCTGGCGTCGCTTGTGGAGGAACTGTCGGACACCTGGTCCACCGACGCGGCTCCTCGTCGGCTGCGATTGGAGGCGGAGGCGATCCGGCTGCCGACCGACCGCGCCGTGTCGCTAGGCGTCATCGTGACCGAACTCGTATCCAACGCCTGCAAATACGCCTATCCGCTGGGCGTGTCGGGCGAGGTGCGCGTGACGTTGACGCGGACGGAGAGCGACGCCTTCCTCCTGGCGGTGGAGGACGACGGCTGCGGCATGGCGGCGGACGCGGCACCGCAGGGAACCGGCGTCGGCACCCGCCTGATCCGGGCCATGGCGCAGAGCCTGCAATCGGCGGTCGCCTATGACGCCGTTTCATCCGGCGTGCGCGCGACGCTTCGCGCCCGGACGACGTAGTACCCGGACGACGGCTCAGGCGGGCAGCGGGTCGCCGGGATCATGGTCGGCGTCGTAGCGCTTCTTCAACGCCGCGCGCACCTCCGCAACGACAGCCGCCTTGGACACGCGGCTGCCCGGGCAATCGTGCGTGGTTTCCGGGTCCTCCTTGTGCAGCCGCAGGGTCGCCGGATCCAGGCCCAGGACTGCGCTGAGGCTGGCGATCGCGGAAACGGCGTTCCGACGCACAGAGAGCCCGCGTCCCCGGTCGAACCGGTCATGGTCGTAGTTGCCCAGCATCTCCACCCCTATCGCCGATGCGTTCCAGCTTGGCGAATGTCGGCCCGTCGTCGTCAGCGGCGTGAACACCCAGATCAGGTGATCGTCCACGAACAGGTGCGGTCCCGCGCGCCATTTGCACTTGTCGCGGTAATAGCCGACTAGGTTCTGCATGTGCTGGGCCGTGAAGCCATTGGGACGCATCTTGAGGTCGGGCGTGGCCGTGTTGTGCAGCGCCACGAAGCTCGGCCGCCACTGCACCCAGCTAAGCGACTGGCAATAGGTGTCAAAGGCCTCGGCCTCGAACCCCGCCCCCAGGATCGGCTTCCACTGCGACATGACGGCTCCTATCTCCCTTCCCGATCAGCGTGAAATCCAAGCCTCCAGCACGCCGGGTCGGACGATCGACAACGGCCTAACACGAACCGGACGCGCCGAGAGGCCGGTCGCGTCGAGCGCCGCAGCCAGCGCATCCGCCGCCGGCTTGTCCTCGGCACGGCCATAGCGGACCTCGTTCAGCCCGGCGGCGGCCGCCAGACGCTCCCCGCTCGATCCCTGGACGTTCCAGCCGGCATCCCGCAGGCTGTTGTTGACCGCGATGACCTGCCGACGCTGGATCACGCCCGCGAACTGGATGAACACCCGATAGAGGCCGGCCTGTGCGAAGGACGGAACCGGCCTGGACAGTCTGGCCGGCGCCTTGCCCCGCAGCACCGCCGCAGCCTGCGGGCGGGGAATGGCGACCGGGGCCGAAACCGGCGCGGCCGCCACCTCCACCACCGGCGGTGGGGGCGCCTGCGCGATCTTCTCCTGCAAGCGGGCTTCGACGTTGAGGAGGCGAAGCGCCGTCGGCAGGTCCCCGGCGGACATGGCGGCCTTTACCGCCTCCAGCGTCGTGGCTGTGGCGTTGGCATTCGCCTGCAGCTTCCGGTGTTCCTCCGCCGCCTGAACAACGGCCGTTTCCGCGCGCCGACGCGCTTGGTCCAGATAGATGGTCAGGACCACGAAGCCGAGGATGATGGCGAACAGGCCCGCCGGCACCAGCACTCGCCACCGCTGCGATACGCGCTGCAAACGGTCCAGTCGCTGGTCGAGTTCGGCCGCGGCGATCATGGATGCTGCCCCTCGTCCGCGCGCCCAAGGGCGATCTCACGGATCAACGCGAAGCTGCGGTTCAGCAGAATCAGCACGGCCCCGCCCGCCGAGGCGAACAATCCTCCCGATCCCAGCACCAACCCGAGCGCGCTCCAATCCTGCTGCTCGCCCGTCAGCAGGCGGACGACGGCGTACAGGAGCAGGCCCATTCCCGCGGTCGCCCCCACCAGGTAGATCAGGCGTTCCGGCCAGAAGATGGCGACGATACGCTGGATCGCTTCCAGCACCGCATCGAACCGATCGTTTGGGTCGATCCCCCTGTGCGCGCTTGGATCGTCCGCCATCCCGCCTCACCCCCATGTCGTCAGCAACGCAGGATAACGCAGCATCAAACCAAGAGGCAAGCTCGTCTTGTTCTTGTCTTTACGCTACTTAGACGATGCGGCAATCGTCCAAGTAAAAGGTGTCAGAGAACTTCCTAATCTAGATTGACAATGCAACCCGAGCTTGGCGTGCGAGTCCCCGGGTGGATCACACGTCCAGGTTGGCGACGTTCAGGGCATTGTCCTGGATGAACTCGCGTCGGGGTTCCACCACCTCGCCCATCAGCTGGGTGAAGATCTCGTTGGCGCCCTCCACGTCCGCGGACGACACCTGGAGCATGGAGCGGACCGCCGGGTCGAGCGTGGTTTCCCAGAGCTGTTCCGCATTCATCTCGCCCAGCCCCTTGTAGCGCTGGATGGCGAGCCCCTTCCGCCCCGCCGCCAGCACCGCGTCGAGCAGCTGGCTGGGTCGCCCGATCCGCGTCTCGCCGCGCACGGGAGCGGCGGCTTCGCCCTCCTCGGTTCCGGGCACGCCCTCCCCTTCCGGAACGGAAGCAGCCGGCGCGTTCCTGGCGGGCACCAGCCGCGCCGATGCGACATAGGCGTCGGCCTGCTCACCGGCCAGAGAGTGGAGCTTGCGCGCCTCCGCCGATGCGACAAAGCCGGCCTCCACGATGTGGTGGTCGGTGACGCCGCGCCACAGCCGCTCGAAGTGGACGCCGCCCTCCTCCGTCAGGCTGGCCTGCCAGCGGGCCTCCGGATCGGCCGCATCCAGTCGCCGGGTGACCTCTGCCACCGCCGCCGCACGCCCTTCGCGGTCGAGCACCGGGTCCAGCGCGCCGCCGAGCGCCAGCGACTCCACGATGCCGGCGTCGTACCGACGCGGCACGTAGCGCATCAGCGTCCGCATCCGTCGCGCATGGTCCAGGAGCGCCCGCAGGTCGTTGCCGCTGCGCCCGCCGCCCATTGTCTCCAGCACCACGGCCTGGACGCCCGCATCGACCAGATAATCGTCCAGCGCCGCGTCGTCCTTGAGGTACACTTCCGACCGTCCGCGCGTCGCCTTGTAGAGCGGCGGCTGGGCTATGTAGAGGTAACCGCCGTCGATGATCTTGGGCATGTGGCGGTAGAAGAGCGTCAAGAGCAGCGTGCGGATATGCGCGCCGTCCACGTCGGCGTCCGTCATGATGACGATCTTGTGATAGCGCAGCTTGTCGATGTTGAAGTCGTCGCGCAGCCCCGTTCCCATGGCGGTGATGAGCGTCCCGATCTCCCGTGACGACAGCATCCGGTCCTCGCGCGCGCGCTCCGTGTTCAGGATCTTCCCGCGAAGTGGCAGGATCGCCTGGAAGTGGCGGTTACGCCCCTGCTTGGCGGAGCCGCCGGCCGAGTCACCCTCCACCAGAAAGAGTTCGGACTTGGAGGGATCGCGCTCCTGGCAGTCGGCCAGCTTGCCGGGCAGCGAGGCGATGTCCATCACGCCCTTGCGCCGGGTCAGCTCGCGCGCGCGCCGCGCGGCCTCGCGCGCGGCCGCGGCATCGATCACCTTGCCGATGATCGCCTTGGCATTGCCCGGATTCTCTTCCAGCCACTCGGCCAGCTTGTCGGCAATCAGGCTTTCCAGCGGCGCCCGGACCTCGGAGGAGACGAGCTTGTCCTTGGTCTGGCTGCTGAACTTGGGATCCGGCAGCTTGACCGAGACGATGGCCGTCAGCCCCTCGCGCATGTCCTCGCCGGTCAGCGTCACCTTCTCCTTCTTCAGGAGCCCCGATCGCTCGGCATAGTTGTTGAGCGTGCGCGTCAGCGCCGCGCGGAAGGCGGCGACGTGCGTCCCGCCGTCGCGCTGGGGGATGTTGTTGGTGAAGGCGAGGACGTTCTCGTAGTAGCTGTCGTTCCACTGGAGCGCGATGTCCATGCCGATGGCGTCACGCTGGCCCTGGACCGCGATGGGATTGGGGACGAGCGGCGTCTTGGCCCGGTCCAGATACTTCACGAAGGCGGCGATCCCGCCCTCGTAATAGAGTTCCACCGTCTGCGACTCGTCGTGCCGCGCATCGGTCAGGAACAGGCGAACGCCCGAGTTGAGGAACGCCAGCTCGCGATAGCGATGCTCCAGCTTGGCGAAGTCGAACTCGGTGATCTTGAAGGTGGACGGACTGGGCAGGAAGGTGACGCGCGTCCCCTTCTTTCCCTCGGCCGTGCCGACGACCTTGAGCGGGGCAACCGCGTCGCCATGGGCGAAGCGCATGAAATGCTCCTCCCCGTCGCGCCATATGGTGAGGTCCAGATGCTCGCTGAGCGCGTTCACCACCGACACGCCGACGCCGTGCAGGCCCCCCGACACCTTGTAGGCGTTGTCGTCGGACGTGTTCTCGAACTTACCGCCGGCGTGGAGCTGGGTCATGATGACCTCGGCCGCCGACACGCCCTCTTCCGGGTGGATGCCGGTCGGGATACCGCGCCCATTGTCGGTGACCGACACGGAGCCGTCCGGGTTCAGCTGGATGTCGATCCGATCGCAATGACCCGCCAGCGCCTCGTCGATCGCGTTATCCGACACCTCGAACACCATGTGGTGCAGGCCCGACCCGTCGTCCGTGTCGCCGATATACATGCCCGGCCGCTTGCGGACGGCGTCCAGCCCTTTCAGGACCTTGATGGAGGACGCGCCGTATTCGCCGGAACTGCTGTGGGTCGTGCTGGGATTCTGCGGGTTCGTTGCCATGTCGAGCATATAGGGATTCGGAGGCCGGATCGGAAGCGAAATGGCTTGTTCGTGACAGCCATAACGCGGCTTTAACCCCGCTTCATCCAGGCCGAAGCCATGCCTATCCGACGCTTCGCCATTCCGCTGCCCCGGCCATCCGGCCAAGCAGCGTTCCGGCTGGTGCTGGCGCTGACCGGCCTCAACCTGCTGATCGACATGGGCGGTTGGATGACGGGTCTGCTCGGACGGCCGCATGGGCTGATGCTCGGCGACCCACCCGACATGTTCGCCGACTTCTTCAAGGTCATCTTATCCTATCCGGGCGGCCAGGCGATCCGCACGAGCGTGGGCGGTGCGATGGGTCAGCTGCTGACCGACTATGCGGTCCACAATCCCTATGGCGGCGTGCCGGCTCTGGCGCAGGGCGGCGTGACACACCTCCACATGACACCGCTGAGCACGTTGGGATCGCTGCTGGCGCTGCGGGCTTCGACCATTGTCGATCCGGTGGCCCTGTTCGTTGCGGGACTGTTGCTGCTGCTCGCCTGGGTATGGTCGATCGCGGGGCTGGCCGGACGCGACCGGTCGGAGTCGATCCACTGGCTGCTCGCGCTGGTGCTCAGCTACCCGGCGCTGCTGATGGTCGCGCGTGGCAACCTGTTTGCGGGCGCAGGCGCCTTGTCGGCAATCCACGCGGTCCTGCTGGCGGCGCGGGGACGACCGGCCGCGGCGGCGCTGCTGCTCGCGGTCGTGCTCAACATCCGGCCCAATGCGACGATCTTGGCGCCGGCGCTTCTTCTCCTGTCCGACCGGCCGTGGCGAGCCGGCGCTATGCTCGGGGCAGCGACCGTGGCGCTGTTCGCCGCGTCGCTTGCGGCGGCACACCTGCTCTACCCGGACTATCGGCTGACGAGCTTCCTGGCGGGGCTTGGGCGATACCACGAAATTTACGTGGTCGGGTCGGCCGGCCAGGGGCTGAGCAGTTCCGCCTTTGGCGCGTTTCGCCTGATGCTGGGCTACGCGGCCTGGGAGGAGAGCGCGGGACTGATGCTGGGATGCGCGGTGGTGCTGGCGGGCGTGATGCTCTGGAGCCGCGTACTGGTTGGGCGAGCGGGCCTCGTCTTCCTCCTGGGCGCTGCTTATGCGCTAGCTTCCACCATCTTCGCCGACTACCATCTGCTGGCGCTGTTCGCGCCGGCCATGCTGCTCACGGCTTCCGGCGACCGGACCGGGCGAGCGGAGCGGCCCGACGATCCGGCTGCGGGGATCGTCTTCCTGGGAAGCCTCGTAGTGACGGCGCCCAGGAGCTACGCGTTCTTGAACGACGTGTCGCTGGGCGTCGTGGCGGGGCCGGTGCTGCTCGTCGGCTTCGCGGCGGCACTGGTCCTGGTGGCCGCGGGTCGGCGGTCCCGGTCGCTCGCGGCGTATCCCCTGCCCGTCTGAACGCTCACGACAGAGGGGATGCTGCACCCAGGCGGACGCGGTTCACGTCGCCGGGCAGGTCGGTGAACAAGGCGTCCTCGGTGCCCGTGACCCAGACCTGCCCCCGTCCGGCCAGCCGCTCGAACAGAGCGGCGCGACGGCCGGGATCCAGATGGGCGGCGACCTCGTCCAGCAGCAGCACGGGTGCCCGTCCGGCGCGGTCCGCCACCAGGCCCGCATGGGCCAGGATCAGCCCGACCAGCAGCGCCTTCTGCTCGCCGGTAGAGGCAAGCGCCGCCGGTACACCCTTGTCGAGGTGGCTGACGATCAGGTCCGCACGATGCGGCCCGACCAGAGCGCGACCGGCGGCGGCGTCACGAAGCCGCGACGCCGCCAGCGCCTGGCCGAGCGAGATCGCGCTGCCGGTCCAGCCTTCCAGCATCAGCCCGGCGCGTGCGAACGGGCCCTGGGGCTGGTCCGCCAGCCGCTCGGAAAGGTGCCGCACCACCGTCTCGCGCGCGCCGGCCAGCGCCGCGCCGTGCTCCGCCATGCGCGCCTCCAACCCGGCCAACCAGGCGGGGTCGGCCGCTGGACCCCCGTCGCGCTCGGCGGTCAGCAGCCGGTTGCGCTGGCGCATCGCGGCCTCGTAGCGGGCGGCATGGACCCCGTGTGCGGGGTCGAGCGCGAGGACCAGCCGGTCCAGAAAACGCCGACGCTCGCCCGGTCCTTCCACGAACAGACGGTCGGTGGCGGGCGTCAGCCACAGCACCGACAGGCGTTCCGCCAGCGAAGCGGCGGTGGCTGCCGCGCCGTTCACGCGGACCACGCGGCGTTCCGGCTGCGCCGCCAGCGTACCGGTGGCCAGATCCGTGTCGTCGGCCAGCCGGGCAGCCACGCCGAAACCGCCGGGACCATTGCGGCGCGCCACCTCCGTCAGCGGCGCGCCGCGCAGGCCGCGGCCGGGCGCAAGCAGCGACACCGCCTCCAGCACGTTGGTCTTGCCCGCGCCGTTCTCACCGTGCAGCACCACGAACCCCGGGCCGGGCTCCAGCGCAAGGTCCGCATGGTTGCGGAAGTCGGTCAGGACCAGGCGCCGGATCACGTCGGCGCCCGTAGCGCGGCCGAAAGGTTCAGGCGAGCGCGGCGGCGGCCTTTTGCTGACTGGCAAAGGCGGACATGGCTTCACCAAGCTCCACCTGCGCGCGGCGATAGGCGACGGGTTCGGGTATCCCCAGGCGTTGGCGGGCTGCCTCTAGCGGCTCGTGCATCAGCGCCTCATAGTCCTCGGCGAGCAGCCAGGCGGCACGCTTTCCGTTGCGATAGCCTTCCAGCACGGCGCGCGCGAACAGCGTGGACTTGGCGACGCTCAGGCTCTTCAGTGCCGCACCGGCCGCGATGAACGCCCAGCCGAGCCCACCCGTCTGCGCGTAGGAGAAGCCGACCAGCGCCGCCTCGCCCATGGTCTCGTCCGCCTTGTAGCCGGTCAGCACATGCCAGATATCGTGCACGTCGCGGGTGCGGCGGCCGAACCAGGCATAGGGGTGGCGCACGATCTCCTCGTGCCGCTCCAGGTTGGAGATGTCGGCCAGCCCAGCGGCGGAATAGCCGGTTTCCGCCAGCCAGTCGCGATAGGCGGCGCCAACCGTCCCCGGTGCGAAGGAGGCCACGAACGTTTGGTCGGAGAAGCGATCCGCCAACTCGACGCGGTCATAGGCCATGCGCGCGCCGCGCGGGGTCCTGAGCAGCCTGTCATAGCCCTTCGGCGTGGAGCTGCCGTTCAGCGCCCGCATGATGATGAACACCTGGGTCGTGTCGTCGCCATTGCCCAGCAGCTTGCGAAGCGCGCGAAGGGCGGTGCGCCAGTCGCGACCATAGATTTCTGGAACGGGCGGCTGTTGCGGATCGGGGGCCATTACCGGACTCCTTGCTGACAACAATGTCAGTAAGTGTCGACCAGCTGGCTGTCAAGGTTCTCGGCGCCTTGCAGGAAGCGCCGGACGATCGTCGCGGCCCGGCGCGGCGACCCCGCCGGATCGGGACCAAAGGTCTGTTCGGTCATGTTCACCTGCACCTTGCGGTAATGGTCGGCGAACAGCGCTGGCGCGCGTTGAAGTGCGGGAAGCAACTGGTCCACGTCGTCGATTACCTCTCCCATGCGCCAGAACAGGTAGCTGGGGTCGTCACGCCACTTCACACCATGGACGTTCAGGAACACGCACGGGCGCGGCCGGGCGGCGAACTCGTTTACCTGGCTGCTCACGTCACCGAGGTAGATGTCGGCCTGGCTTGTGTACGTCATGTCGGACGATGCCGGCGAACCGAGATCGATATGGGCGCGGCCCGGCACCGCCAGCGCCTCAACCGATCGACGGTCGGCGGGGGCGGCATGTTCGAACAGGCGGACGTGCGGCGCCAGGATCAGGTTGAACCGCTGATCCGAACGCAACCGTTCGATCACCGCCACGCCGACGCGCACCCATGAGCCGATGCTGGTATCGAAATGCGGATTGTAAAGCACCGTGGGCAGACCGTTTCCGAACAGCCACGGCGTCTCAGCGGCGAGTCGGGCCATCGCTCCCAGCTTCGGCGAACCCGCCACGGCGATGCGGTCCGCCCTCACCACGCCTTCAGCCACCATCCTGTGGCGCGTCTTCTCACCGGCCACGATCACCAGGTCATAAAGGCCGAGCCGCGGGTCCACCGACCGCGCTCTATCCCCCGAACCATGCGGTATGTGGATCAGCGTGACGGGTCGACCAGGCAGGCGCTTGAGAATGGTGGAGGTGTATTCTGGTGTCACCACGGCATCCATGCGCGCCAGGTGCCGACGCGCCGACAAGAGCCGGGGTACCTTCATCGTCGACCAGCGACGCACCATCCGCGACACAGGCTTGGCCCAGAATGGCACCTCCAGCCGGTGAAGGGTGACGGGAGGCGCGCCATAGGCCCGCCAGACCCGATCAAACAGCGCGCGTTCCTCGTCCGTGGCGACAAAGGCCGTGACCGCACAGCCATCGAGCGCGAGCTCGGCGGCGACGGGAGCGGTGTGGAGCAGCTGGTGCGCCCCGCCGAGGAACAGGAAACCGATGGTCGGCGCCGCGGGGCTGTTCGCTGGCTTCATGCCGGGCGCCTAGCCGCCGCCTCGCTCGGCGACAACGTGGTCGTTTCGCGTTAAGGACCGGTCATCATGACGCTGTCTAACGTTCCGCCTGTTCTTCTCGCCGACCTGCACGAACGACACGGGGAAAGCGGACGCGACTATCACGACTGGACGCATATCGAGGCGCTTCTCCGCTTGCGATCGGAGTTGGGGGATCGGCTGGCCGATCCGACCGCGGTGCTCTGGGCCATCCTGTTCCACGATGCCGTCTATGATCCGCGGGCGACCGACAACGAGGAACGGAGCGCCCGCCTGCTAGAAGCCGCAGACGCGCCTGAGCTGAAAGACGCAACGCGGGCACGGGCCGCACGGCTGATCCGCATGACAACGGCGCACGCGATCCCGGACGGGCTGCCCGCAGACGAAGCAGCGGATGCGGCGCTGTTCCTAGACATGGACCTTTCGATCCTGGGCGCGCCGCCCGCGCTGTTCGATGCCTATGAGGTCGGCATCCGGTGCGAATACGCTCATGTTCCCGACGACGCGTTTCGTACCGGCCGCGCCGTGATCCTGAAACGCTTCGCGGATCGAGCCCGCCTCTACCTGTCCGACTGGGGTCGTGATCGGTTCGAAGAGGCGGCGCGCCGGAACATCGCGCGCTCGCTGGGTCGATTGACGGCCGTCTGACCGGCCGCCTCGTCAGGCAGAACCTTGCCCGCGGATCAGGTCCGTAAACGGCGGACAGAGTGTAAACTGACAGTCCGTACGCACGACTGTTTCCTGTTACGTTTCAATGTGGTTAGCCACCCCCTACAACACGAAGCAAGCTGGACAACAGAGCAGCTCTGTAAAGTTACGCGGTGCCAGAGCCATCTCGTAGAAGGGTCACGACCCTTCGGTGAGCCGAGCGCATCGCTACGTAGTGTTGCATGTACGCGTCCGGCTGCCAAGCGACGGGCAAGCCATCGACATCGCGCTCCATGGGGCGAAAGATGCAGTGCTGGCCAATCCGCAGAACGAGCTCAGCCCACGGGCCCACCCGGCTAGGAAGCCACGCGTCGGGCGATTGCCAAGACTCCTTCGTTCGAACGTGTCGGAAGAGCCGGCGCACCGGAGAGATCAGGGATACGGGCACGGCGACCCATGCATTTTCAAAGATGGCGTTCAGTGCTTGCGCAACACCCTCAGGGGACCCGGAAACAATAACCTGCTGTCCTTCCACTCTCAGCGGACGCAAGTCGTAGCTGCTAGCGGCGTAGCGATCGGGAGACGTAACCTCGAACACACCGCTTCTGCCACTATCATCCGAGTCGACGTAAGCCCAATGCACGCTGGTGGGCAGGTCGGTGTCCATCAGACGGCCGTCACCGATGACGTACCCGAACCTATCTTCGCCACCACGCCCGCCCAAGAGATCCATGACGTCGTGGGCTTCCGAATCCAGCATGCTTCAGCTCCTTTCGAACTGAGGCGCCGGCAGCGTGCCGGGTGTTTGGAACCTGGACAGATGAACAGGCGCCGCCGCCTTTGGGCGAGACGCCTTGGACATGCGCGACGGCCACCCGGACGAGAGGGATCTCGACCGGCCATCTGTCTTGGGAGGTTCCAACGCCTCACAACCTGATTTTGCAGGTTGCGGACGTTCATTACTCCAGTGTCGGAGGCTCCGACAACAAGCGAAAAACGCGGGCTTCTACGATCGGTCTCCAAAGGTGACGGCTTGCGGCCGAATTTCACGCAGGCCTTGTCAGTTTCCCGAAACTTTTGTCTAAATTCTTGACAGGGGGACGGAGCAGCTTGAGATTCGTGGCAAACCCGCCGGACGCGGCGGCGCTGATGATGTCGGCGCGTAGTTTCGGCAACTACGACCTGCCGAGTGCGCTCGCCGACCTCGTCGACAACAGCCTGAAGGCCCGGGCGCGAACGGTGCACATCTCCTGCCGCCGGTCGGACGCTGGTGTCGAGGTGCGCGTACGAGATGACGGCGAAGGCATGTCGGCCGACGCGCTGTCAGCGGCGATGCGTCCGGCCAGCGCCAATCCAGAGCACGAGCGATCGCCTGACGATCTGGGCCGTTTCGGCTGGGGTCTGAAATCGGCCTCCTTCTCCCAGTGCCGCCGGGTGACGGTCGTCTCGAACGACGGCGACGACGTCACCGGCGCGGAGTGGGACCTCGACAGCATCGACGGCTGGTGCATGGGGCTGCTCGAGGAAGGGGAGATTGCGGCGCTCGCCGATCCGCTGGTCTTCGCCGCCGCCGGCACGGAGGTGATCTGGCGCAATTGCGACCGCCTGTCCGAGGACGGAACCCTGCAGCCGGAGGCATTCAACGCGCTGGTGGTGCATGCGCGAGCGCGCCTCGCGCTGCTCTTCCACCGCTATCTGGCTGGCGAGATAAGGGGTCGGCCGCTGAGGATTGTCCTCAACGGGCAGGCGGTCGCGCCGTTCGATCCCTTCCACCGCGAGAACAACGCGACGCAGTCGCTCGCGCCGGAGGAGGTCCACATGCCGGACGGGTCGGTCATCTCGATCCGCGGCTACGTGCTGCCGCACTTCTCCAAGCTGGCGCTTTCCGACTACGACCGCCTAGGCGGCGAGGAGGGGTTCCTGCGCAACCAGGGCTTCTACGTCTATCGCGCCGGACGCCTGATCATGAACGGCACCTGGTTCCGCCTCGTGCGGCATGGTGAGCTCTCCCAGCTCGTCCGCGTGGCGATCGACATCCCCAACTCGCTCGACGCGATGTGGAAGATCTCGGTCGACAAGGCGGACGCGCAGCTGCCCTCGCTGCTCCGGGACAGACTGCGCGCGCTCGTCGCCGGCTTGCGCCGGGGCTCCGCGGAGACCTTCCGCTCACGCGGGGGCCGACTGTCCACCAAGGGTGCGGTGTCGGTGTGGAGCAAGTTCGCGCGCGATGGCCGGATCCGCTACTACGTGAACCGCGACCATCCTCTTGTAGCTTCCCTGCTCGACGATCCGGACGCGGATCGCGGCCGCGCCATGGCGGCGGCCATCACCCTCATCGAGCAGCAGTTCCCGGCCGTCACGATCGGCGAGGACGTGGTGCGGGCGCCCGACGCCATGGGCCAGGGCGAGTTCGACGCCCGCGCCTTCCTCGAGACGCTGGACGCGTCGCTGCCGTCGCTGCTTGCGCAGGCGGGCACGATGAAGGCGCTGGGCGAGACGCTCGCCGGCACCGAGCCGTGGTCGGTGCATGCGGCGCTGGTCCGCGATCATCTGAGAAAAAAGGGTTGGACCGATGCCGTACGAGAGTGAGCTGGCGTTCTTTCGGAGCCGCGTGAACGAGCTGCACGGCCCCGCGCTCGCGGCCGGCGAGGCGCTGCCCGAAGGATCGATCCGGCACCTGGTCGAGACCGGCCCCTTCAGCCATCTTGACGAGGCGGCCCGGACGACGATCGTCCGCGAGCTGGAGGGGGCGTTCGTCACCCGTCAGCGCCGGGGCTCGATCATCGTCTCCAACGCGCGCCCGTGGCTGGTCGAGCGGCGACCCTACATCGACTTCTACTACTGGAGCCGGCTGCGCAGGTTCTACATGGAAACGGGCGTGCTCCCGGCGCACGTGCTGGCGACGCTCGACCACGACACCGACCAGGTCCTCGACCAGTGCGGCGACCCGTCGCAGGCGGCGGCGGGCGCGCGCCGCGGCATGGTTATGGGCCACGTCCAGTCGGGCAAGACGACCAACTACTCGGCGCTGATCTGCAAGGCGGCGGACGCGGGATACAAGGTCATCATCCTGCTGGCGGGGATCACCAACTCGCTCCGGGCGCAGACCCAAGAGCGACTCGACGAGACGTTCATCGGCAAGAAGTCCGTGTTCGACGCTGTCGCCGCCGAGCTCATGCCCATCCAGAACTTCGCGGGTACGCGGCGCATACCCTCGTACGGCACGACCCGCGATTCCGACTTTGTGACTGGCCGCGACGGGATGTTCTTCAGCCTGTCCGGGCACAGTGAGCCGATCATCTTCGTCACCAAGAAGAACAAGGGCGTGCTGGAGCGGCTGCGCGACTGGCTGGAGAAGCAGGAGGACGCCGCGACCTTCCCGCTCATCCTCATCGACGACGAGGCGGACAACGCCTCGATCAACACCGCGAAGGACCCGCGCCGAACCACGGCGATCAATCGCGTCATACGCGACATCCTCGGCCGGTTCCCCCGTTCGGCCTACGTCGGCTACACCGCGACGCCGTTCGCCAACATCTTCATCGACCCGGACACGCCGGCTGACATGGAGAACGACGACCTCTTCCCGAAGCACTTCATCAAGGCCCTCGACCCGCCGACCAACTACGTGGGGTCGCGTCGCGTCTTCTGGGAGCAGGGCGACCTCAGGCAGCCGATGGTGCGGGTGGTCGACGACTACCGTGCCATCCTGCCCCTCGCCCACAAGGCGCACGAGCTGCCCACGACCCTGCCGGCATCGTTGCTGAAGGCGGTGCGCGTGTTCTGCCTGACCAGGGCGATCCGCATCCTGCGCGGGCAGGGACGTAGGCACTGCTCGATGATGGTGAACGTCAGCCGCTTCAACGCCGTGCAGGACGCGGTGCATGGACTCCTCTATGGATACCTGACGCTGGTACGAGAGGCCATCACCGTTCACGCGGGGCTGGCGGGCGGCGGCGATGATCCCGTGATGCGCGACCTGCGGGACACCTTCGCCGAGGAGTTCGGCGGGCTGGAACTCGCCTACGACGACGTCCTGCCCGTCCTGCTGGAGGCCGTATCAAGCGTCGAGACGCGGGTCGTCAACATGCGCGGAGGCGTGCTCGACTACTCGGCGCACCGCGAGCACGGTCTTCAAGTCATAGCCATCGGCGGTCTGGCCCTGTCGCGCGGCCTCACGCTCGAGGGGCTGACCGTCTCCTACATCCTGCGCAACACCGCGGCGAGCGACACCCTCATGCAGATGGCGCGCTGGTTCGGCTACCGGCCCGGCTACGAGGAGATCTGCCGCCTCTACCTGCCGCGGGTCTCGTTCGACCACTACGAGGACGTAGACGACGCCACCGAGGAGCTGCGGCTCGAGGTGAAGCGCATGGAGCGTCTCCGCATGACGCCGGCCGACTTCGGCCTGAAGGTGCGCCAGAGCCAGCTCGCCATCCGAGTCACGGCGGCGAACAAGATGCGCACCGCGACCGCCATGACCATCGCCCAGGATTACGGTGCGAGGCACGTCGAGGGGCATGCGCTGGTCAACAGCGCCGAGGTGAACGCCCGCAACGAGGGGGCGGCAGCCGCCCTGTTCGCGGGGCTCGGCGTGCCCGAGGAGGTGCCGGGAGGCCTGCTCTGGCGCGACGTGCCCGCCAGTCAAGTCATGGAGGTGCTTAGGGCATACGAGTGCTCGCCCGTCCAGACCGACCTCAGCCGCATCAGCGAGACCTCGCTGCTGGTCGACTACCTTTCCGACCGGATACGCGGCGAGTTCGCCGTCTGGGACGTGGCTGTGCCTCAGCTGCGCACCGGCGACCCAACCCAGGTCGCAGGTATTGGTGTCCGGCTTCGGCACCGCGGCGTCGGCCGCGTCGAGAGGGGCACCTACCGGGTGAACGGGCAGAAGAACCGCGTGGCGGACAAGCCGGATGTGACGCTTGGCATGTCCGCGGCGGAGCAGGCTGCCGCGGCCACGATCTACGAGTCTGGCGAGATGGGCAGGGAGCGGGCGGCATGCGCGGCCCGTTCGCGCCCACTGCTGCTCGTCCACATCTTCAACGCCGGCCTGTCAACCGAGACGGAGTCGGACTCGTCGCTCGAGATCACGACGCCGGTGGTGACGCTCTCGGTCGCGCTGCCGGGCTCGAGCCAGCCGGCGAAGACGCGGGTCTACCAGGTGAACGCCGTCTACCGCCGGCAGCTCGAGCTGTTCGCCGCCGAGGAGGAGGCCGAGCAGGACGACGACGGCGAGCTCATAAACGGTGACGACGATGCTCGATGACTGGGAGGGCATCGCGCCGCCGCGTGACGCCACGGTTCTGAACGTCCTCCGCGCCGACCCATCGCATCGGCTAGACTTCCGGATCGGTCGGGACGCGCGCGGCCGCTTCGCCTTCCAGCTGGACGCGGTGGCCTCCCCGCCGGAAGCCGGATCGGTCGAGTCCCCCGCCGGCATGGACGTGGTGCTCGATGACGTACCGGGTGGAGGCGTTCGCCTAACGCTGCTGCTGCATGACGCGGAGGACTTCGCGATCTTCCGCGTGCTGTGCGGCGACCTGCTCGACGTGACGCGTTTCCTGAGCGCCGACGAGGCGGGCCGCGCGATGCGCATGCTCCTTGGCCGGCTAGGTCACTGGCAGCAGGTCCTCGCCAGGCGGCGCGTCGGCCGGCTCTCGCGGCAGGAGGAGATGGGGCTGCTCGGCGAGCTCCTGCTGCTGCGGGACGTCGTCGCGGCGCGGATGGGGCTCTCGGCGGCGATAGCGGCTTGGCGGGGCCCCTATGGCGACGAGCAGGATTTCGCGGTTGGAGGCTTGATCGTGGAGGTGAAGACGCAGGGCGCCAGCGCCGACGCCCGCTTCATGGTCTCGTCGGAAGACCAGCTCGACACGTCGGCGGGACCGGTGATCGTCTGTCGCCAGTGCCTGTCCGCCGCCTCGTCCGATGCCGGGGACAGCCTCGACCGCGTCGTCGCCGGGCTGCTCGCCGCGACGGCGCATCTGCCGGCGGCGAACGCGCGCCTGCGGGGCGGGCTCGATGCCGCGGGCTGGGCCGAAGGCATCGGCTACGACGGGAGGTGGTCGCTCGGGGAGCGGTCGTGGTTCCGCGTGGGCGAGGGCTTCCCGCGCATCGTGCGCGGCGACCTCCGACCGGGCGTCTCGCGCGTCCGATACCAGGTCGCGGTCGCAGACTGCATGCCGTTCGGGATCGACGAGGCGGAGGCGTTCGGGTCGTGAGCGAACTGGACGAGGCCTTCGCCGGATTCCGCGACGAGCTGCTGCTGGAGGCCGACGCCTCGGGCGACCTGCAGGCGGATGCGTTCTTCAACCTCTACGCCGCCGTCGCGTCCGAGGCGGGCGAGGTCATCGACCTGGAGCATACCCCGGCACGCCGCGAGGGAGGCCGCAATCCCTGGCAGGTCGACGGCTTCGCGATCGATGTGGACCGTGGCACGCTCTACGTAGCCGTGTGCGACTTCCGCTCCGATCCCGCGCTGCAGACGCTGAACGCCGCGCAGATCGACATGCTGCTCAGGCGGGTCCGCAACTTCGTCGAGCAGGCGTCCGACCCCTCGTTCATCAACGAGCTCGAGGACACCGGTCCCGCCTTCCGCGCCGCCTACCCGATCTACAGCCAGCCGGCGGCGATCCGCCGCGTGCGCGTCGTGGTGTTCTCGAACGCCCGCATGTCGACCAAGCGTCCGCCGCAGGCGGCCGAGGAGATCATGGGGCGGCCGGTCACATACAGCGTCTTCGACTTCGGGCGTTATGCCGAAGCGGTGTCGGCGCGGTCGGCGCCGCAGCCGATCGAGGTCGTGTTCGAGGAAATCGGAGCGGAGCCGGTGCCCTGCCTGCTGGCCTCGTCGGGCGAGGACTACACCTCGTACCTGGTGGCGCTGCCCGGCGCTCTGCTCGCCGACATCTACGGGCTCTACGGTGCCCGCCTGCTCGAGCAGAACGTGCGGACCTTCCTACAGGCCAAGACAAAGGTGAACCGCGGCATCATCGAGACGCTGCGCGACAATCCGGGCATGTTCTTCGCCTACAACAACGGACTGACCGCGACGGCGTCGGACGTCACGACGGTCCGCAGGCCCGACGGGCAGCTCGCGATTGCGAGCGTGCGCGACTTGCAGATCGTCAACGGCGGCCAGACCACGGCCTCGATCCTCTACGCGAAGGACCGCTCGCGCGCCGACCTCGCCGGCGTCCACGTCCAAATGAAGCTGTCGGTCGTCGACCCCTCACAGGTCGAGGACCTCGTGCCGCGCATCTCCCGCTTCGCGAACACGCAGAACCGTATCAGCGAGGCGGACTTCTTTTCCAGCCACCCCTTCCACCTCGCCATGGAGCAGCTCTCGCGCCGGATCGGTGCGCCGCCGAAGCCGGGCGCGCTCTCGGGCTCCAAATGGTTCTACGAGCGCGCCCGCGGCCAGTACCGCGACGCGACCGCCTACGTGACGCCGGCCCAGAAGCGGAAGCACGAGCTGGAGTTCCCCCGCGCGCAGCTGATCGACAAGACCGATTTGGCGAAGTTCGAGACGACCTTCGAACCGCGGCCCGACATCGTCTCGCGCGGGGCGCAGAAGTGCTTCATGCACTTCGCGGCGCGGACGGCCGAGCGCTGGCGGACGGGCCAAGCGTCCTTCAACGAGGTCTGGTACCGCAACGCGTGCGCGAAGGCGCTCGTCTTCCGCTGGACCGACCGCTCGATCGGCTCCTCTGAGTGGTATGCCGAGGACCGGGGCTACAAGTCCCAGACGGTCGCCTACACCCTCTCGTGGCTGGTTGACCGCGCGATGCGCGCCGGCTGGGCGGGTCTGAACCTCCAGTCCGCATGGACGTCGCAGGACGTGCCGGAGGAGCTGGCGCGGGCGATCGAGCGGCTCGCGCCGCAGGTCGCCCTCGCGATCCGCGACGCCCCCACCAGCACGCGCAACGTCGGCGAGTACTGCAAGTCTGAGCTGTGCTGGGAACGCGTGTCGAAGGCCGAGTTCGACGTCCCCGATCTCCCCGACCACCTGCTGCTCGGCAGGGAGGAGGCGCGCGAGGAGACGAGGGCCGCCGCCGCGGTCCAACGCATCGACCACGACGTCGGCTTCGACACGCTCTTGGTCCAGCTCGCGGGCAAGGCCGAGCTGATCCGCTCGGTCGCCTCGAAGAGGCAGCTGCTCTCCCCGAAGTCGAGCGGGGCCCTCCAGAAGATCGCGCGGTCTCAGTTTGCCATCTCGCCCTCCGAGCGCAAGGCGCTGCAGAACCTGTTCACTCGGCTGGAAGAGGCCGGCGCGCCCGTAACCGGCCTGTGAAGATGCCGGTGGCGCACCCGGCTCAGCCGATCTCGATCGTCTTGCCCTGCCCGCGGATCCAATCCCCGAGCCTCGCCGCGCTGTCTGCCAGCCGGTCCTTCGAGAGGGCACACCCCCAAACGGTCGCCGCGCGCCACCCGAGGGTGAGCAGCGCCGCGTGGTTACGCGCGTCGCGCTCGACATTGCCGGCGAACTTGGCGGACCAGAACTCCGGCCGGGTAGCGGGGTTCGTGGCGTATCTGCAGCCCGGATGCCGGTGCCAGAAGCAGCCATGGACCTGCACCACGGCGTCCCACCTCGGAAGGACGAGGTCGGGCCGCCCGGGCAGTTCCCTTGCGTGCAGCCTGAAGCGGAAGCCCGCGCCGTGCAGGGCTCGCCTGAGCGCGAGCTCGGGCGTGGTGTCCTTGCCACGGATGCCGGCCATCATCCTTGACCGGGTGGCGGTATCGACGACGTCGGCCATGCGAACCTGCTTCCCTTGGCGCCCCGACCTGGTATTGGGTCGCCGGTGAACATTGGATCGGGGACATGACGGGGCTTTTCAAGGTCCTGGACGTCTTCGCGGGGCCGGGCGGCCTCGCGGAGGGCTTCGCCGCGGTCAGGCGCGACGGGCGACGGGTGTTCGACATCGCGCTGTCGGTCGAGAAGGATCCGGCCGCCTTCCGTACCCTGAGGCTCCGCAGCTTCGTGCGGCAGTTCGACCGGCGGCCCGACGACTACTACGAGTTGCTCGCAGGCCAGATCGACGTTGCCGAGCTCGCCCGACGCCATCCGCGCGAATGGGACGCGGCGTGTGCCGAGACGCTGCACCTCGAGCTCGCGTCCGAGGGCGCCGACGATGTAATCGATCCGCTGGTCGACGACCTGCGCGCCCGCGCCGACGGGCACCTCGTAATGATCGGCGGCCCTCCCTGTCAGGCCTACTCGCTGGCGGGGCGCGCGCGCAACAAGGGCATCGCGGACTATGTCCCTGGTGAGGACCACCGCCATTTCCTCTACCGGGAATATATCAGGCTGCTCGGCCGCCTCCGTCCCGCGGCGTTCGTCATGGAGAACGTGAAGGGCTTCCTATCATCAAGCGTCGAGGGCGAGCGCATCTTCGAGCAGGTGCTGGCCGATCTCACCGGCGGCGAAGTTGACTACGTCGTCGTGCCGCTCGCTCCGGGCGACCGCCGAGGTGGCTCGCGCTTCGTGGTCCATGCCGAGCGCCATGGGATCCCGCAGCGCCGGCACCGGGTGATCCTGGTCGGCTTCCGGCGCGACCTGGTGGATGAAGATGAAGCGCTCGCGAGTATGGTTGCCTCCTCGCTCGAGCCCGTCGAGCCGCCGACCGTGCGGCAGGCCATCGGGGACATGCCCCGCCTCAGGAGCGGCGTGAGCGGGGTGAGGGACGACGGGGCTGGCTGGCGCGAGACCGTCTCGGGTGCCTTGCTGGCCGCGGCCGACGCCGTGTTCGCCGAGGAGGACGAGGAGCTTGACCGTGTGGCGGCGGCGCTCGGCTCCAGCGCCTCCTCGCTTCGGGGTTCGACACCCCCGCCGCGCTCCTCGACCGACGCCGCGGCGGTCGGCGATCCGGGCCTCTCCGACTGGATCTTGGATCCACGCATGACGGTCCTGCCGAACCACGAGACACGGAGCCACATGGCGTCGGACCTCTCTCGCTACGGCTTCGCGGCATGCTTCGCGGCGACCTTCGGCCGCACGCCCAAGTCGCGCGACTTCCCGGCCGCGCTGGCCCCGGCACACGGCAGCTGGTCCACCGGCAAGTTCACGGACCGCTTCCGGGTCCAGGTCTGGGGCGAGCCGGCCACCACAATCACCAGCCACATCTCCAAGGACGGGCATTACTTCATCCACCCCGATCCGCTCCAGTGCAGGAGCCTGACGGTGCGCGAGGCCGCTCGGCTCCAGACGTTCCCGGACGATTACCTCTTCCTTGGCAACCGGACCGAGCAGTATGTGCAGGTGGGCAACGCCGTTCCCCCGCTGCTCGCCGCGCAGATCGCCGGGGTGATCGCGACCGTTCTGTCCGGCATGGGAGCCCCCGCAGACGCCACGGCAGTCCCGGATGGCGTGCGACACCGGGCGTCACCTTCCGCGAGAGAGGCCCGATCGCCTGTGGAGCCCGCCATCATGCACGCGCGCGCGTGAGATCCGGGGGAGGCGCAAGGTGACCGCAACCCTGTGCGATCTGGCGGGGCGGCTGACCAAGGTCTGTGGCTGCGCGCGATCAGCACGTCGCCGCCCTGCTCGATCAGACCTAGTCATGAGAACCTGGATGTTGCGCGAGACGCCTTGCCCCCCTCATATCCTCGTGCGCGGGGCAAAAGTTACGGCAGCTACCGACCAACGCACGTCGTTTAGATCAGCCAACCCGAACGTCCGCTTATGACAGAAGCTGCCGACACGATGGCTGCGCCTTGCCACAACGGACCATGGCCGACGCATCGCCCATTCCCTAGCTCCAAGCAATTGCCCAGCAGGCCCGTCTGACGTTCTGCGGGCGCAGTCTTCGGAAGGACCGATGGCCGCGTCGGCGATCGCCGACCGCTCGGCATCCTGCGCCCGGTCATCTCCTCCCACCTGAAGGTGCTGGCGCAGGCAGGACTCGTCCGCGGCAAACGCACTGGTCGCACCATCGCCTACCACCTTCTGGCGAGCGGGTCATTGAGGTCGATCACCTCCTGCGAGACATATCGGGCGAGTATTGTTTCGACGGGACACGCCGCGCCTCCGCCGCCGGCCACCCCAAGCCACTGTCGTTTATTGCACTTTGTATAAGCAACAGTTTATGCAACCGAGGGACATGACCCGTCCTGCGCGCATCAAAGATCTCCATCTCGCCGACCAAGTGCGATCGCACATGGAGGCGCAGGGGCTCAGCACCGCCGAGGTCGCCGACATGATCGCCGTCAACAAGTCCACCCTTAGCCGGTCGCTCAGGGTAGGGGCCTTCTCAGGAAAGGTGCGCCAGAGGCTCAGGAACATCATCGATCCCGTCAGATCGGACGAGTCCGTTTCTGAACTGGTGCGTAAAGCGTTGCGTATAATATCAGCTTCGGATAAACTGCGCGTACGCGCAGAGCGGCTGCTGATCGAGGCACTCGACCAATCCGCCGCGAGCAAATAGGAGCACCCGCATGGCCAACAGCAAGCAGCTTATCGCGATGATCCGCAGCCATGCGGCCGGCGACGACGAGCGCTTCCTCGCGATCGCGGACCACATCGCGTCCGACGCGCGCAAGGCCGGCCACTACCGCATGGCGGACGAGATTGGCACGCTGGTCGGGTCCCTGCGTGAGGAGACCGATGAGCGGCGCGTCGCCTCGCGGCCGACGATGATTGCGGCGCCGAGGGGCGAGCTCGCCTCGCTGGTCCGCGCCTCCTATCCCGAGACGCGCCTGTCCGACGTCGTACTCGCCGAGGACGTCGAGAAGCGGTTGCGCAAGATCGTGCGCGAGCACCGCGAGCGCGGACTCCTCGCCGCGAGCGGCCTCCTACCGCGGCGCAAGGTGCTGCTGTCGGGTCCGCCGGGCACCGGAAAGAGCCTGACCGCCGCCGCGATTGCCGGCGAACTGGGACTGCCGCTGTTCACCGTCCAGCTCGACGGCGTTATCACCAAATACATGGGCGAGACCGCCGCCAAGCTGCGCATTGTGTTCGACGCCATGCAGGGCGCGAGGGGCCTCTACTTCTTCGACGAGGTCGATGCGCTGGCGACCAAGCGCGGCGCCGACAACGACATCGGCGAGGCGCGCCGCATGCTCAACTCGTTCCTCCAGTTTCTCGACGAGGAATCGTCGGGCAGCATAATCCTCGCCGCCACCAACCACCAGGAACTGCTGGACCGCGCGTTCTTCCGCCGGTTTGAAGCCATCGTGCGCTACGACCTGCCCCCGCCCGACCACGTCCGGAGGATCCTCACCCAGCGCCTACCACAGTTCGATCTATCCAGCGTGCGCTGGAGCGAGGTGTCCGCCACCGCCCAGGGCTTCAGCCAAGCCGACATCGTCGCCGCGGCCGACGACGCCGCGCGCGACGCGGTGCTGGAGGAAGGCGGACGACTGACTGGCGCGACAATTCTGCAGGCGATCTCGGACCGGAAGCATCCGGATCGGCAGTAGCTCCATCTGGCACTCTAGCAAGCCAAGCGCTAACCAGCTAGAATGGTTCGACACCGTCACATCATCGTCCAGGGTATTGGACGTGCGTCCGACGACTTCCAGCCGCATGGCGGCGGCTCAAACCGCGCCCCCTCTGCAATCGAGAATAGGGCGGCCCACGCGGGCCGTTTGCGCGGCGATCTCGCCGACCTCTCCGGCAGTCTGCGGGACGCTCGAATCGAGCAAGCCGCGACGGGCGTTCCGGCGCGGAAGCGCGGCCTGACGGTCGCGGTCACGTCGCGCGAGGGCGAGGAGCTGGTCACCGGCACGTCGAGACGGGCGACTAGCACCGGCATGCAGCTCCTCAACGTGCAGCGGCACGCGAAAGTCGAGGAGAACCGCGGGCACGACCGCGCCGTTTATTTCCTGACCGGCAGCGCGATTGAGTCGCTGGGCAAGTCGCTAACCGCCTACGCGGAGTGGACCCCCGACGGCGACGACCGCCGAAACGAAGAGTTCGACCCCGACAACGGGGACTCGATCAAGCGGCCGCGCAACTTCTGGCTGTTCGAGAGCGCCGACCGGTTCAGGCGCGCGACGATCGAGGACCTCTGGACCGACACGCTCGAGAACCTCCCCGGCGGCCGCGGAGAGGCCGAATGGGAGATCTGGGTGCGCACGCCGATGGTCGATGCCTTCGAGGCCGCAGTGGACGAGCTTGGCATCGAGACGTCGGGACGACGGTCCGAGTTCGTCGACATCATGGTGTACAACGTGATCGCGACCAAGGCGGCTCTCGACCGCCTCATCGGCAGCAGCGCGGCGGTAGTCGAGCTGCGCGGGGCCTCCAGCTTCATCGCCGAGCACGGCGACCTGCCGCCGCCCGCCCGCCTCGCGCAGTATCAGGCAATCGCCGACCGGATCGTGCCGGCGCCGCCCGCCGCGCCGTGGGTCACGCTCCTAGACACGGGTGTCAACCGGGCGAACGCGCTGATCTCGCCGGCCCTGCCTGCCGAACGCTGCCGCGTCGTCGCCCGCGCGTGGAACGCCCTCGATCCGGACGGCCACGGGACGAAGATGGCGGGCGTTGCGCTCTACGGCGACCTCGCCGACGTCGCTGGTGGCACCGACGCCGTCAGGCTCGACATCGGGCTCGAGTCGGTCGCCGTGTTCAATCCCGGCAGCCCGGTCCGCATCCCAGCGCGCGACGCGATCGCGCGCGGCGTTCGAGCCGCCGAGGCCGAGGACGAGCACCGGCGCGTCTACTGCCTCGCGGCCACCGCCGTTGGCGAACCCGAGGACGGCCGCCCGACATCGACCTCGTCCACGCTCGACAAGCTGGCGTTCAACGACAGGCGTAATACGAGGCTGTTCTGCGTCGCAGTCGGCAACGTCGAGACCTCAGCCACCGCGCCCTACCCCGTCTCGTCATACGCGACGCTCAACGGGGACCACGGCATCCAGTCGCCCGCGCAGGCTCTGAACGTGCTGTCGGTCGGCGCGCTTACGCACAAGTGCACGGGACCGTCGCCGCTCGCCAGCACCGGCGGATTGTCGCCGCGGTCGCGCACCGCCCAGCCGTGGCGCTTCCGACCGAAGCACCACAAGCCCGACATCGTAATGGAGGGCGGCAACCACGGCATCGATCCCAGCGGGAGGACGTCGCGCCCGCACGCCCCGGACATGATCGCGACCACGTCCAACGACCCCACCCGCCGGCCGATCACCTTCACAGGTGACACCAGCGCAGCGTGCGCCACCGCTTCGCGCCTCGCCGGCCGCGTGCTCGCGCGATACCCGGCCATGCGGCCGGAGACCGTGCGCGGCCTCCTCGTCCACTGCGCGGAGTGGACCGACGTCATGCAAGCCCGACGGCAAAACCTGATCGCCGCAGGCGCCACCGAGGAGGAGGCGACCCTCGCGACGCTCGACTGCTTCGGCTGGGGCGTTCCCGACGAGGAGCGCGTCTTCTGGAGCGCCGACAACGCGCTGACGCTCATCGCGCAGGACACGCTCAGGCCCTTCAAGCAGGAAGAGGGGCGCGGAGTCACCTTGAAGGAGATGAAGTCCTTCCGTCTGCCATGGCCGGACCATGCCCTCGGAGCCCTCGGTTCGACCGAGGTCGAGATGCGCTGCACGCTGTCCTACTTCATCGAGCCGGACCTCCACAGCGCCGGGCTGCAGCGCCCGCAGCTCTACTCCTCGCACGGCCTCAGCTTCGACTTCCAGCGCTTCGAGGAGAGCGAGGCGCGCGCGGAGCGGCGGGTCAACCGCGCGGTCTTCGCGTCGGAATCAAGCACCGCCGACAATGGCTGGGCGCTGGGCTGGCGCAAGCGCAACCGGGGCACGCTCCACCACGACGTCTGGCGCGGCCCCGCCTACCAGCTCGTCGGACGGCGGCTGCTCAACGTGGCGCCGAGCCGGGGATGGTGGGCCACCAACGCCGAGACCCCGCCTGCCAACCTCTCGGTCCCCTTCAGCCTCATCGTATCGATCCGAACGCCCGAGACCACAAACGACCTCGTGTCGGAGGTGCGGGCGCTCGTCCCCGCCTCGGCGCTGGTCGACGTCCCCAGCTTGGTCAGGACGTAGCGAACCGCGCCATCACGTCGCCGTGCGTCAGATAGGCGAGCGCGGCGACCGACGCGTCGGCGTTCTTCCGGCGCGCGTCGCGCACCGCGGCGCCGAGGGTGGCGCTCCCGCTCACGAGCTTGGGAAGGGTGTCCTGGGCCATTTGGAAGGCCATCGCGTCCTGCACCGCCCAGAGCGGAGCGATCAGGCCGCCGAAGCCGGTGGCGGCGACCGCCGCGCCCCAGCCGGTGTTTATCCCCAGCATCTCAGCGCCGGCCGACGCTTCGCAGGCGTTCAGCACGATCAGCGGACCGTCCCGATGACCGATCTGGATCGAGGACTGGTTGACCTCCATCAGTCCGACCGGAGCGTCCTGAAGCTCAATGCCGCCATCGTTCGAGCCGGTGTCGGCCACGCCGTGTCCCGCGAAGTGGATCATCCGCACGGGATCTGGATGCTTCCCGTCCAGCAAGGCGAGGAACGCGTCGCGCGTCGGGTCCATCCGGATGGCACCCAGGGCCGAGCAGATCCACGCGCTCTCGGCCGCCGCCGAGATCAGCTTCTGCACGGGATAGTCTGGCACGAAGGACAGGATGTCTCCCGCCGCGAACGTCGGCCGCAGCGCACCGTTCGTGTTCAGTGGCCACCGGGCGACGGGATGCTCGATGTAGAGGTGGTCCACCTTCCCGCCGTCGACGTCGGGCTTCATCATCTCCCACGGCACGTGCGGGTCATCGCTGCTGAACTGGATCGGAAAGTCGCCACCCAGGACCCGGCGGCAGCCGAGATAGGCATCGCGGAAGCCGTCAGGCACCTTGCGCCAGATCGTCTCCCCGATTCCGCGCATCGTGCGCCGGAAGCTTGCGGGCGGAAGGTCCGGGCATGACGCAAGAAGCGTGTCGGCGAACGCCTTAGCCGTGCCGCCGAGCTGCACGGTTCCGCTGCCAGTCCTGTATCCGTCCGGTCCGTAGCCCCTCCAGATCCACTGCTGCTGGCCTTCCACGCCCGCGATCATGACGACGAGCGCGGGCCCAGATGCGTCGGGGATCACCGTAACCACGCCCGACGCCGCGGGAGCGGCCTTCGGCGGCGCCGGCTTCGTCCGCTCTTCTGCATCGGCGTCCTTCCCCGGCGCCTCGGCCGCAGCCAAGTCCCGTCGCATGGAACCGCAGATGCGCGTGCCGTGCAGGTAGTAAACCTGCAGCACGGCCGGTGTTCCCCGCACGTAGTTCGGGGAAACAGTGCAGGCGAACGTGGTAGCGGTAGTGGGCCCGTCCCTACGCAGCGTGATCGAACCGATCTCGGGCGTCACCGCCTTAAGCCAGTCGCCGACGATCTGGACCGACAGCTCGATCTCGGTCCAGTCGGCGGCAAAGCTGCCGACGTCGATCGGCTTCTCCCCGCCACTCGAATCCGTCGTCAGGTCCACCGTCACGTGGATGACGGTGTCGGGCGACGGCTCGTCCGAACTCTCGACGGCCGGATAGCGGCTGACCTCGACGGAATCCGGCTTCTCGTCCCCGTCATATGAGGCATATTCGACCCCGGGGCCCTCGATCCGCCCGCCTCCACCGTTACGGATCTCGTCCCATTCAGGATTGGCGTTCTTGCGATACCAGCGGCCCTCGGATCCGGGGTGCACGCGGTTGCCGTCCGATCGCGCGAGCTCTTCCCTCGCGACCTTGCCGAAGTAGTCGTCCTCGTCGGAGGAGTCGCTGGCACCCTCAAGGAAGGCGGCGACCTCGAGCCGGTTGGACACCTTGAACACGCCGTCGAACGCGAGAAGCTGACGCTTGGCATCGCCGCGGCAGGCCTCGCTCGCCACCTCGCCGGACAGGACGACCGTGTCGCCTTCGATTGAGACGTCCAGCTCGGTTACCTCGCCGGGATATCGCGCCGACAGGATCTCGGCGAGCTTGTGCTCGAGCTCGTCGACGCTCGTCCAACCGTAGTCCATCATCGTCCCCGCTGCATTTATCTCGCCGGCCTTGGCGGCTGATCGTCTCCCCTATCGCCGACCGGGCGGACGTCCTGTTTAAGAAGACCTTTCCGCTTCGGAACCATCCGGCCTCAGGGCGCCGGATCAACCGTCAGGTCGATCTCCATGATTCCTTGACCGTCCGCAGGCGGAAAGTGGGTCCGATAGCCGAATATCGCCTTCGTGTCCTCATCGCCCCACGGGAGCGTCCAGTCCGATCCGTAGTTGAACCATACATCCTTGGGACCAGGCACGCCGTAGTGGATGAACCGTGCGATCGATTCCGGATCCGGATGCTGGTGCAGCGAACTGTTGGTGGATATCGCGATCTGACGGCACTCGATGATCTCTATGAGCTCACGCGACGTGTTCTTCTTGCTGCCGTGGTGAGACGCCTTGAGGAGATCGAGGCGGTAGCGCCCGCCCTCCTCCTTCGCGAGAGGCGCCAGCGACGACATCAGCAGATCCGGATGCGCGTCGCCCCCGAGCAGGACGCGCCGGCCCCGCCACTCGGCGACAAAGGCGATGCTGGTCCCGTTCGGGAGCTCGGTGTCGATCTCGCCGTCGCCTACGTAGTCCTCGACGACGATCGGCAGCTTCACCGGCGGCCGGGCTGCCTTCGCCCCGCCGCGCACGCCGGTCCGCGCGGCCGCGACCGTCTTGCGGTAGGCCTCCCACTTGAGACGCATCGCCGCCAGATGCGCTGCGTCCGGCGACAGCATCGTGACCTTCAACCCTTCGACGTCGATCGGACCGGGCGCCTTCCCGATCACCGCCATGCGGTCCTCAAAAGGCGTGTTGAGCGGCAGGCGCAGTCGCGCGATCGCCTTCGACCAGTCGTCGCCCTGCCGCATGCTGCGAACACCTGCGGCCGCGCGCCCCATCTCCTGGAAGCCGTTATACCAGACCTGCTCCGGCAGCAGCGGACGGTTGACATCGTCGAAATAGGCGAGTGATCCCTCGATGTGGTCCGCGTCCACGTGCGAGAGAACGTAGAGGTCCAGCTTCTCTCCGGCCTTCTTGATCGCGGCCAGCTCGTCGTGAAGGTAAGCGTAGGCACCGTTCCTGCCGCCATCGACCACCATGTGGTGTAGCGGCCCGTCGTCGCCCCAAGACAGGAGCAGGCAGTCGCCGTCCAAAGCGGGCAGCATCTTCAGTCTGAACGTCACCATCTATTCCTCATCCAAACTAACCGGCGCCCGTCACCTCTTCTAGTGAGCTTTTGCGATAGATTCTGCGACTGACCGCTTTCGCGCTCGGGCGTCTGAAAGTCGCCAGTTGGCTCTCGGCCCAACCTAGGTCGGTAGAGTAGATCAGCGACGTAAGCACTGAACGTCAGCATTTGACGGAACCTGCCGTACAACATGTCGCCGGTGAATGGCAGCAATGTCCCAACTTGAGAAATTAGCGGTCGAGTCGATCGCTGTCGTGACCTACTGATCGGCTCGTTGGTATGATAGAGCCTACCCAGGAGAATGGCCATGCCGGTGGACGAACCCACGGTCGAGCAGGACGGCATCGGCATAACCATCAGGGGCCGAGGTCCTGTGAGCCGAAGTCAAGCGGTCGGCTTGATCGATCAAGTTGAGCGCATTGTGCGATCAACGAGGGGCGATAACAGCGCGACTGCGCAAACGTACGAGGTCGTCGACGCCCCTGAAGGACCGGAGAGTTCTAGTTAACTGTTAATCGTCAGCCCGGAACCCGCCAAAGTAATGCGCGACGGGGCTCGTCATGCGAGCATGGCAGCGATCGCCTTCAGTTCGGCAATCTGCTGCGCAGAGAGGTCCGCACTTACCCGAGCATGCGACCGCAGCACTTGCGCGGGATTTCGGGCATCAATCTCGATCTGCAACGGCCGCAGCTGAAGCAAGGATCCTGTGTTCGGTTCAAGTTCGACGACGAGCGTAGGCTTCAGACCCAATTGGCCCGAGGCGACTATGGATCCGGAAACGCTCACAAGAGCGGGTCCGTTCTCCAGAGTTGCCGGCTCCGCCAACGTCAGCACGGCCGTCATGTCACTTGACGAGTGCGAAACCACATAGACCAAAGCGTCGAACGAGATGTCGTCCGCCGCCAGCGAAAAGCTCTCGTCAACGAGGCTGGTCGTTCTCTCGAGTTCGCTGAAGGCAGCCGTGAAGTCGTACGAAAGATCGTTGTTCCAGCGCCAATCCGAAATGATCGGGCTGACAGCATCCTCGAAAACCGACCAGCAGCCCCGATATCCGGTCGGCGCGGACCCCAGGCCGTAGCAGTGGCAGGTCAGGTCGATAGGGCCGGCGTCCGCCCGACGGAGGGCGAGCACGATCTCGTCGTCGGGGGTGATGCAGAGTTCGTGGAGGACGGCGTCCTTGTGGCCGGTGAAGCAGATCTGGGGGGACACGGTTCCGACGAGCGGCGCCATGCGGGGAAGATGCCTCAGCGTGTCGAAGGGTACGCGCAGCGGGGAGTCCCAGCCTTGAGGCCGCTTCATCCTGTTCGACGCCTCTCGTCGTTCCTGCTCGAGAACAAGCCCTGTTGCCGTGCAGATCCGCTTGGGGGCTTCTCGACGGCCGCTTGCAGAAGGGCCGGATCGCCCACCAGCACAACCCGTGTTGTGGCACGCGTGATGGCCGTGTAGAGAAGCTGTCGATCCAAGAGCCGGCTGCGAACCACGGGCATGATCACCGTCTCGAACGCCGACCCTTGAGCCTTGTGGACCGTGATGGCCCAGCCGCGCTGGACCCGCTCAAGGTCGCGGGCACGAACAAGAGCACGGGTGGATGTTTCGTCGTCGAAGATGGTGACGGCGCCCTCGTCAGTGGCACGCTGTATGATTCCGAGACTGCCGTTCATGATGTCGGCCACGACGTTCCCACCGCCCCCATCGGAGACGCCGGTGTCGTGACCGTAGCTGTTGCGGGTCCAGAGTATCTTGCTGCCTTCACCTAGCCCCCACCCGGGAACCTGGGGCTGCGCGGTCATCCACCGGGCTTCGACCCGATCCGAGATGGCGCGCACGCCCACCGGACCTAAAACGGTCGAACCCAGTATCTGCACACGAGCGGCATGCAGGCGTCGAACCGCCTCCCGACAGGGTCTCTCCGCGGGCGGGCCCACGAAGGCCTCGAACACGTCGACCGTCCGCCCGGGCACGTCGTCGAGTTCTGTCGGGAGCAGGAGGACGCCTTCATCATCGGAGCACGACAGGTCGAAGAAGGGCAGATGCGGCAGCACCCCCGAACGGATCGATGCCGCCACGACCGGGATCGCGCTGCGCCCAGACTGCCGATGTATCCTGGTGAGGGTGACCCGCGGGATATCGGTGGAGGCGACCAGCGCTGCCAGAGGGTTGCCGGCGTTGATCGGGGGCAGCTGACCTGGATCGCCGACAAGGAGGACGTCGGTCGTCGGCAGGGCCGAGTTGAGGATCTGCCAGAGATCCGGCGTTGACACCATCGATGCCTCGTCGATCAGCAGCTTGCCCGGCTCGAGCCGGATGTTGCCGTTCGTCACGCCCTTCAGGAACCTGTGGATCGTGAGCGCCTCGTACCCGGTCGCCTCGCGGAGGCGCTTTGCCGCTCGACCGCTGAGCGCGACTTGGATGAATGATCGTCCGGCCCGCTGAGCCGCCCGCAGGATGGCACGCGTGACCATGCTCTTTCCCGTTCCGGCCGCGCCGTCGATGACAGCGAAGCGTGACTCGGTTGCGGTTGTCACGGCCTCGATCTGCGCGGCGTCGAAACGCAGGCCCAGTTCCTCTTCGACTCCGGCGATGGCCGCGGCGGCGTCGAGCGATCTGGTAGAGCCGGCGAGACGTTCGCCGATGGATCGCTCGACCTGCCTCTCCATCAGGTATGGGCCACGCCCTTGCAGTTGACCGGCGTGCTCGATCAGCTCGCCGCGATCCATGGCGAGCGTCACGGCATCATCGGCCAGATCCGCGGTAGCATGGCCGAGCAGCTGCCGTACGATCGAGATGAGCTGCTGCCGCGTGGCCGACATGTGTCCGCCGGCACCACGACCGTGGCCCTTGTAGCGACGAGCGACGGCTTCGTTCACCGCGGCGACGAGCCGCCGCTCGTCGTCCTGTGCGATCCCGAGAGCGCGTGCGCGGTCGTCGACCCGTTTCCACGATTCGAGCAGGCTGAGGCAGTAGGGGTTCGCCTCCAGACGCTCTATGGCTTCCGTTCCCCAGAGTCCCGCGGCGGCTACCGCGACACGCGGATCCAGGCCGTGCAGATCGAACCATTCGAACACCTCGATCTCACCGGTGAGAAGCCGGAACTCGGCGACCATGGCGATTGCTGCCGAGGGGCCGGTCACCGGGGCGATGACCGAAGCGTCCCCTTCACGAAGGGCCCGGTACAGGTCGGAGCCCAAGGCGGCCCAGAGCCGCCTTGCGGTGGCTCGACCGATGCCGGGCAGTGCTTCGCTGGAGGCGATCCACCGCATGATCGCCTCGCCGGTAGGGACGACCGGCAGCGCCTTCTCGGCCTCGATCTCCCAGCCATGGAGCTCGTCCTTGATCCAGTGGCCGGAGACCCGCCACGACTCGCCGGCACGAGGCGGCCGTGTGACGATGCCGACGCTGATCCGCGCCCGACGGCTCTTGCCCGCCCGGGTGTCGGTGCCGATCAGGATGCCTCCACCGACCGGTGACGAGTGGAACGAGGTGACCGAGAGGACGTAGATTCCACGAGCCGGGTCGTTCAAGGCAGCCGCCCGGTTTGAGCGACGAAGGTGCGGAGCGTGCCGAGTTCCTGACGGGCGCGTTCCAGCTCGGCGCGAGTGAACAGCAGATCGCGCTCCAGTTCGGACATGCGCTTGTTCTGCGGTTCCTTCCTGTCCGCCGCGGACTGGGCCTGCGCGAGCAGGGTCGTGCCGTGCTCGATCTCCCAACGATCATAGGCGTCGAGCAGCTTGGCACACCAATCGTTGGTGCCGAAGTTCTGGCGATTGAAGCGCTTCTCCTCGCTCATCGCCGCTGCGACCTTACCTGGCGCCGCCTTGCCGGCGTGACGAGGCAGGGGTGCCTCCTTTTCATGGAGGTCACGGAGGTATGCGGCAACGCGCCCGGCGTTCTCACGGGCCGAACCGGCCGCTGGTCCGCCCAAGGCCTGATCCGGCAGCTTGTTCATCTGGGCGAGCAGGGCGGCGATCGTCGCTTCAATGTCGTGGGTTACGACCGACATGCTCAGCTCTCCCCGCTGTTCGTGAGGGCTTGGTAGAGGACCGATTTGCTGACCTTGATCCGTGCCGCCGCTTCGCGGACGGTCAAGCCTCCGGCCATGTGCGCCTTCGCGCGGGCGAGCTTGTCCTTGGTCATGACGGCGGGTCTCCCGCCTCGCCGCCCCCGCGCCTCCGCAGCACGAAGCCCCGCCGTGGTCCGCTCACGGATGAGGTCGCGCTCGAACTGCGCCAAGGCACCGAAGATGTGGAACAGAAGGCGGCCGCCCGGAGTCACGGTGTCGACCGCCTCGGTGAGCGATCTCAGGCCGACCTTTCGGCGCTCGAGATCACCCACGACATCGATGAGGTGCTTGATCGAGCGACCGAGCCGGTCGAACTTCCAGATGACGAGGACGTCCCCCTCGCGCAGGAAGGCCAGCGCGGCGGAAAGGCCGGGGCGCTCGCCGACGACGCCGGAAACGTGGTCGTCGAAGATGCGCTCGCATCCGGCTGCGCGCAGGGCGTCGTGCTGCAGGGCGAGATCCTGCTCGCTCGTCGACACGCGCGCGTACCCGATCATCGCCATGCGGCACTCCGTCCAAGAACCAGTCCAGCAATCTAGTTGTCCGAAAAGTCGCCGTATAGTCGCTTCCCGGACAGGAGGACGCAGCTCCGCCTATCCCCCGTTTGCTGGACGGCTGCCGCGCTCCCCTCGACGCTGCTTCCGTCTGGCCTCCTTGGTCTTGTCAGCCATCTGGTCCAGGTCGCTTCGCCACTCGGCCCTTGGTTCGAGATCGGCTTCCAACCGCTCTTGCGTAATGCCAGCGAGGATCGCAGTGCCAATGAACCTGACGAGGAGATCTTGGTAAGCCTCGATGAGTTCGCGTTGATCGTGGATGATAACCGCCTGACTGGCGAGCTTCTGGTCCTTCTCTTCGTCTGCCGGGAGCTTCGGCTTCCTAACTCGTCCAGTTGTAGTGAAGGCAGCATGCTGGCTGCGCACGACATCATAGGCGTCCTTGATCTTCTCATGCGCGGACAGCGATTGCCGCGAATACTCCTTCTTCGTGACTTTCTCGACGATCTTGATGACTTCTGGCCAGGTCGGCCGAAGGGCCGTGTCCATCTCGCCGACGAGTTTGGCGATCAGGACGATGTCACGAGGGTCCAAGCGGTCCTTGTTACCCGGCTTCTCGCTGGCTTTGGCCATCAGCCCGAGCTCCTCGCCGCCGCGATCTTTCTTTGGTCGACCTGAACGATGTGGCCATCGGGGATGGTCGGATCGTCATGGATCTCGACGATGACGCGAAGCGCATCGGCTGTTCGCTCATGCGCCTCTATCCAACGATCTGCGCCGATCGTGTCATCGGCGTCCTCCTCCCGCGCTTCGACCAGTTCCGCTTCCGCTTCCTCGAGCTTCCGGAACGCGCTTGCGCGTTGCTGCGGATTTCCCTTCTCCACCCGAAGCTCGCCGCAGTCGGCGCAGTTGCCGTGATGCTGACAAGGCAGCGCATCCCAGGGGTGCACACAGCCCCCTAGATCGGTCGTGTGCATCGTGTGGTGCTTGCTCTTGATGAACTCCTCGCGGCGAACGGGATCCCTGATCTGACGGGTTGCCGTCGCGACCGGCCCGGCCGCTTCGCCTGCACGCATCCGTTCCGCGGCACGCTTGGCGCGGTCTACCGGTGAGCGGTGATCGTATGCGCGGTTCTGCGATACGTTCTGCCGCCCCATCCAGCGCGCGAGATCGACGTCGCTGAGACCACCCTCCAGCGCCAAGGTGTTCAACCAGTGCCGGATCTGGTGGGTCGCGCATCGAAGTGTCTCACCATCCGAGCCGATGTAGCCCAGCCGCTCGAAGACGGATGGTGCGCCCTTGATCCCGACGAGGTAGACGTTGAAATTCGCATCCTTGAGGAGGACCACCGTTCCCTTCAGACCGCCGTTCATGCTTCGTTTGACGAAGAACGCTGGTATCAGAAACAAGCAATCGTGCAGTTGCTGATGGCCCTCTCCTTGCCGGAGCACGTTGCCTCGCTCCGATCGGCTGAAGAGGTGACTACGAAGATCGCCTAGCTTGACGCGAGTGGCAGTGGAGTATCGGGTTCTCTTCTCGACAAGCGACCAGTCGGTGACGAATGGAATTTCATTGTCATTCAGGAACTGGGGGACATCGACCACGCCCAGCGCCTGAGAGATCTCCGGATTCGACATCGCGTAGTCGTCGGGGAGTTCATCCCAGGGGCCACCCAGCAACGTGGTTCCGGGATCCACGTGCTGCTTGGAGGCCGCCAACCATGTTGGCTCGGTGATGCGCTGGATATCCGCGACCGCCCGTTGAACGACCTCGTTCATCACGGAAGGGATCCACTTGATGAGGGTCTCCGACGCCCCTTTCTCGGGCCAATACCGGATGCCGATCCGCACCTTCGGGCGCCCAAGTTTGTCGAGCAGCTGCTCGCCGATGTCGTCGAGCTCGGGTTCGACCACGAGGCAGTCGCGCGGGATGGTGAGAAGTTCGTTGATGCGGAAGCCGGCGCTCACCAGCATCTCCGTCCCGCGCTGCAACAGGAGATCACCATCGCCCAGATCAGTTCGCGATGATATCTCCGCAAGGGCATCGATGATGGCCGGGTCAGGCATCAACTCGTTGCGTCGGCGGTCCGCGACAGGACCTATGGCGGTGTGCTTCGCTTTTCGCTTTAGCGGATTCCGCCAATTGATGGGGGCTGGGGAGAGCCGAAGCGCATCCATTGTCCTCGAGATGAAGCCCAACTTGCTGGCGATATTGACAGCACCGTCTCCCATGCCGGCCTCGGCCGCCCGCACAGCAGCCTCGAAGTCGCCGTGCGTAAGCGCGCTGGGCATGGGTGGTCGTACCCCGAATTGCTGATAGAGCCAGCGGCAGGCTGCGATGACTGACTGAAGAGAGGCAACCGCGTAGCCTTTGTCGCTACGCCTCTGGTAAATGCAAACGATCAGTTTCACGAACCCGAGGAAGGGTTCAGGAAATGGCGTGGGGTTCGTACCTTTGCCACCGTTGTCGATGGTGAAGTGCAGGCCACCGGCACCCGCGTCTGAAGCCCTAGCGCGAGATGCCAATGGCCAATAGACTGCATCAAAATCAGGAACCCGAAGCACGTTCGCTTCCCGCGCGAGGTCGAGCTGTAACTCGAGTTCCTCGACAGCCGTTCGCAAGCTGGTGGTACGTAGCTCGATCAACTGACCATGTGAACGCCAATCCGAGTTGCGCGCCCTCGTTGCGCGGTTGATTCCACTCGTCACGCCGGGAACTCCCCTGCCATGATCTGCGCGCATCTCTGCATCACGAGCCGCACCGCCAAGATGGTTTCATCATAGAGCTGCGTCCACTTGGGATCGGCTCCCTCACTCAATTTCTCGGCACGACGCTCTTCCAACGCCTCGAGCACCAGCTCATGCGGCGCTTCCAACCAGGCCTGGAAGTCCACGCACGTGTAACAAGCGATTGGCGCGAAGAGGCCACAGACGCCGAGCTCGCCACAGCTACCAAGACCTTCGAACTTACGTGTCTTCGCATTGCGATGCCTTATCCGGCTCGCTGGATCGCCCGCTCGGGTCGCCTCGGCCTCGCTCTTGATGATCTTGCCCATGAACGCTTGTGCGACGGGCGCCAAAAGCGTCGAGATCGCCCGGTCGAGGTTTCGCACGACGTCGGACCGATTGTTGAAGTATACCATGACGTAGTCGGTTGAGCTGTGATCTAGCGCGTCGGCAACGTCCTGTATCGATGCGCCCTCCTGTACCAGACGAGTAGCGAAGCTGTAGCGCATTCGGCGTGGCGTGATCCGCAGGAATTTACCCTCAAAGTTGAGAAGACCCAAGATATCGACTATTCTGTTAAGCCTGACAGCCATCCAACGTGAAGAGCGTCGGTGCATCTTCGGTTCGAAAGCCGTGCCAAGCAGCTTTGTGCGTGGCCGGCGACTGCGGAATAGCGGTCGCGAACCCTCTTTGGACGGGTGATCGGTCTGATTTTTGGCGATGATCCGCTCGAGGATCCGCCCGATCTCAGGGATCAGCGGCCGGACCCTGAACTGATCTCTATCTCCAGCTGTCCGCTTCTTTATGCGGGGAATTCGTAGCTCAAAGACAACCTGTCCGTCCTCCAGATCGGTTCTCTCCAGATCTTCCTCCTCGAGCAGAAGGAGGTTTCTGGGGTTGGTGCCGAAGGCAATCATGAGCCAGCACAACGCCAGATCCTGATCGCTTAGGCTGCCGTTCCGTTCAGCCGCTTTGAGAGCTGATCGGAAGGCCGTCATCTCCACTTCTCGAAGAGGCCCCTTGTTCGGATCATGGCTAAGCACCGCTTGGCCGTGAGGATTATTCGCGATGCGCAACGTCTCGTATTCGGACGCGACATCTGGATCGAAAAGCTCGAAGCCGGCGTCCGTCGCCCATATGTACCAGCGCACGTAGGCGCCTGTGTACGTACCGATGTTCTCCTCGCTAACGCTCGTTCTGGCTTGTTCTTTGAACTTCTCGAAAAATCCGCGAGTGAGAGTTCCAGATCTAGCTACTACTGCATTTATCTCGCCAGCGAGTGAGTTCAGTTTGATCGTGCGCAGGAACGACATCTGATTATAAGCGTAATCAGGTGTGTTATTTCGGAGCAAGTACCTGATGTAATGTTGGCAAGCGTCGAGCACGCCCGCCGGAAGCGAACTGTATGGCGCCCAGTCTATCTGCAAGTCTGGGCTGATAATCCAGCAATCTGCAGAGGTGTTTATGAGTTCGCCAGATGGGGCCTGGGTTAGGTGGTCTGAACCCTCTTCGTTCCAAAGATCAGGGTCGTAGGCTGCCACGTTGGACGTCACGCTCACATTACTCATCTTTACTATCGAACGAGCTTCTCTGATTATCTAGAGGCTGTTATGAACCTGTGGCGAGCGTGGCGGCCTGCTTCATCATGAGGCAGGCGAAGGCGACGACGTGAAGGCCTGCGAGTGTTTCGGCGTAGCGTTCATAGTCTTTGACGAGGCGGCGGAA
>Ga0325401_1000015_pt1 | contig 114425 bp, 102 predicted proteins | sample PopdelMetagenome_FD_205666 | JGI IMG/M metagenome (GOLD analysis project Ga0325401, IMG submission 205666) | Populus deltoides microbial communities from Bellville, Georgia, United States - Xylem-PdKOR-R2 | ecosystem: Host-associated > Plants > Phyllosphere > Stem > Wood/Secondary xylem...
GAAGTGGTCGGCACCTAGCGCCGGATAGAGGCCGAGCCAGAACGTGTCGTTCATGACGCGGTCCGTGCGTGTCAGGTCACCCTCCACACGATAATGCACGTGCTGAAAATAAGGCTGACGCGTCAGGTTCCCGGCGAACAGCAGGCGCGTGCCCACCTTATTCTGGTCAAGGTAGCGCGTCACGTCGACGCGCTTGGCGTCCACGCCTTCCCGCAGCATCACCGGATAGCCGAACCAAGACGGATCGGAGTTGGGCGTCGCCTGGGGCAGGATCAGCACCTCCTCTAGCGAACGAAGCCGTTCGGTGAGGAGGTGGAAGTTGCGCCGACGCGCCTCAATGAAGTCGTGCGCGCGGTCGAGCTGCGCCAAGCCACAGGCGGCCTGCATGTCCGTGATCTTCAGATTGTAGCCGAGATGCGAATAGACGTATTTGTGATCGTAGCCGAAGGGCAGCGTCCCGTGCTGCTGGTTGAAGCGCGAACCGCAGGTATTGTCGCAGCCCGGCTGGCAATAGCAGTCGCGGCCCCAGTCGCGGATCGACTCGATGATGGGCCTGAGCTCGGCCGAGCGGGTGAACACCGCGCCGCCTTCGCCCATGGTCAGATGGTGCGCCGGATAGAAGGACAGGGTGGCGACGTCGCCGAACGTGCCCACCCACTTGCCATCATAGGTGGAGCCGAGCGCGTCACAGCAATCCTCCACGAGCCACAGGTCATGCTCGTCGCAGATGCGCCGTACCTCGGCCAGGTTGAACGGGTTGCCGAGCGTATGCGCCAGCATGATCGCGCCCGTGCGCTCGGTGATCGCTGCCTCGATCAGGCTGGCATCGACATTGTAGGTGGGAATGTCCACGTCCACGAACACGGGTACCAGTCCGTGCTGAATGGAGGGGTTCACCGTGGTGGGGAAGCCGGCGGCCACCGTGATGACCTCGTCGCCGGGCTTCAGCCGCCGGTCGCCCAGCTTGTGGCTGGTGAGGCAGGACAGGGCGAGCAGGTTGGCGGACGAGCCCGACGTAGTCGTCAGCACGAACGGCACGCCGAGCAGCTTCGCCAGCCGCTCCTCGAACAGCGTGTTGAAGCGGCCAGTTGTCAGCCAGCCGTCGAGCGAGGCCTCTACCATCAACTCGATCTCGGGCGCGCCGATCACCTTGCCGGCGGGTGGGATCACGCTCTCGCCGGGCACGAAGGGCTTGGGCGCGAACTGCGCCTCGGCATATTGACCCACCAAGCGGCGGATCTCGGTACGAAGGTCGTCAGCGGTCATTGGAGCAAGGGTCCCGTTCATTGGGTTGGTGAGACGGCCTCGAAGCGGGCCAACTCGTCCAGGCAGTAGGTTCGCATATCGTCGCCCGCCGTCCAGGCACGCTGCCAAGCGACGATCGCTTCCAGCGCCTGTCCCAGCGTCCAACGCGGCTGCCAGCCGAGGCCGGCACGTGCCTTGGAGATGTCGAGCTTGAGGTAATTGGCCTCGTGGGGCTGAATGCGTTCGTCGCGGATCCAGCGGGCATCGTCGCCCCATAGCCGGCATACGCGATCGGCGATCCAGTTCACGGGGCGGGCGTCGTCGTCACGCGGGCCGAAGTTCCACGCGTCCGCCGCCCCGATGGGGTCGTTCCAAAGCGCCTGGCAGAGCAGAAGATAGCCGGACAGCGGCTCCAGCACGTGTTGCCAGGGCCGGATCGCCAGCGGATTGCGGACCAGCACCGGCTCGCCCGCGGCGACCGCGCGCAGGATGTCCGGGATCAGCCGATCCGCCGCCCAGTCCCCGCCACCGATCACGTTGCCCGCTCTTCCCGATCCGACCGCCGAACCGGCATCGGCCAGGAAGGAACGGCGATAGGCGGACACGACCAGTTCCGCGCAGCCCTTGGAGTTGCTGTAGGGGTCGTGACCGCCCATCGGCTCGTTCTCGCGATAGCCCCAGGGCCATTCGCGGTTCTCGTAGCACTTGTCGGTGGTGACCACGCAGGTCGCCCGCACGGAGGGCACGCGGCGCACCGAGTCCAGCAGGTGAACGGTGCCCATGACGTTGGTGGCATAGGTACCGACCGGATCGTCATAGGATGCGCGCACCAGCGGCTGGGCCGCCATGTGGATCACGATCTCGGGCGCGGCGGCACGCAGCGCGTCCTCCAGCGCCGCGGCGTCGCGGACGTCGCCGATGACGGAGGCCATGCCGTCCGCCACGCGCGCCACCGCGAAGAGCGCCGGATCGGTAGGCGGTGCCAGCGCGAAGCCCGTCACCTCCGCCCCCATGCGCTGGAGCCAGAGCGACAGCCAGCTGCCCTTGAACCCGGTATGACCCGTCAGGAACACGCGCCGCCCGGCCCAGAAGCCGGGATCTACCTGTCCGCGCATGGTGCCGAGGGTCACGGGCGCATCACCAGACGCACCAGGGCGCCTTGCCGCTGTCCCAGAGCGCGTTCAGCTGCTGCTTCTCGCGCAGCGTGTCCATGGGCTGCCAGAAACCGTGATGCTCGAACGCCATCAGCTCGCCGTCCGATGCCAGATTGCGGAGCGGCTCCTGTTCCCAGAGCGTCGCGTCGCCCTCAATGTAATCCAGCACGCGCGGGCTCAGCACAAAGAACCCGCCGTTGATGAGCCCGCCGTCGCCCTGCGGCTTTTCCAAAAACTCGGTGATCTGCCCATCCTCGATCTGCAGCGCGCCGAAACGGGCTGGGGGATAGGTGGCGGTCATGGTCGCCGCGCGGCCGTGCGCGCGGTGAAAGGCGATGGAGGCCGTGACGTCGATGTCGCCCACGCCGTCGCCATAGGTGAACAGGAACGCTTCCTCGTCGCGGACGTAATCGGCCACGCGCTTCAGCCGGCCGCCCGTCTGGCTGTCGTCGCCCGTGTCGACCAGGGTCACGCGCCACGGCTCCACGCGGCGCTGGTGAACGATCATCTCGTTGCCCGCCATGTCGAACGTCACGTCGGACATGTGCAGGAAGTAGTTGGCGAAATACTCCTTGATGACATAGCCCTTGTAGCCGCAGCAGATCACGAAGTCGCTGACGCCGTGGGCGGCGTAGATCTTCATGATGTGCCACAGGATCGGGCGGCCGCCGACCTCGATCATGGGCTTGGGGCGGAGGCTGGTCTCCTCGGCGAAGCGCGTGCCGAGGCCCCCGGCCAGGATGACTGCCTTCATTCGGGTAACGATCCTAGTTGGAGCGGGCGGTTAGCTGGAGCTGACAAAGGCGTCGGAGAAGAAACGCTTCGCAGGCAGTCCATGGGCCGCGAACAGCGTGCGGGCGGACGCGATCATAGCGTCGGAGCCGCAGGCATATACCACGGTGTCCGCCGGATTGAAGCCGTCCGCCACGGCGGCTTCCTGAACATAGCCGCGTCGGCCTGTCCAGCCAGGGGCCTCGCGCGAGAGGAGGTGGTGGAAACCGATATCCAGGCCCAGCTCGACCGGGTCCCAGCAGAAGCTGTCCGCCTCGCGATTACCCCAGAATACGCGAATACGATGTTGCCGGGCGCGGTCCGGCTCGGCCGCCAGTTCCTCCAAGAGCGCCTTGACAGGCGCGATGCCGGTGCCCGTCGCCAGGAACAGCAGGTCGCGCGGGCCCTGTTCGCGCAGAAAGAAGGTGCCGAACGGCCCCTCGATCCGGACAAGGTCGTTGAGTTTTGCGCGCTCAAAGAAATAATCGCTCAACCGACCGCCGGGATAGCGCTTGATTATCAGCTCCAGCAGGTTGTCGGGACGCGGCGCATTGGCCAGCGAGTAGCTGCGGCGTACGCCGTCGGCCAGCACGTCCAGATACTGGCCGGGCAGAAAGCGCATCGGCGAGGCAGGAGGTGTGCGGAGCACCACGCGCAGGATCGTCGGCGCCAGCTGCTCGATCGATGCGATGCGTGCCGGCATGGTCCGGATCTCCACGCCTGCCAGCCGGTTCAGCGGTTCGACGTCGAGCGCGACGTCCGTCACCGCCGCTCGGCAGCAGGTCAGGATCAAGCCCGCCTCTGCCTCCGCCGGTGTCAGGCTTTCCTCGGCCCGCAGCAGGACCGTCTCGCCGGAGAGAAGGGGGGCCTTGCAGATGCCGCATCGTCCCGTACGACAGCTATACTCCAATACCACCCCGTCGACGCGCGCGGCGTCGAGGATGGAGGTAGCCGGATCCGCGGCAAAGGACCGGCCGGTATTCAGGGTCACGAGCGCCATGTTCGACGGCTGCATAGCCGCTTATTGCCGCCAGTCCACCTGTCCGGCGGATGCAGGATGCCACTGCCAGACGCAGTTCGTAACCGACGGCTATTTTCGGGCACGTTCCGGCGCGGCGGCGCAGGTCAGAACGGAAAGATGGTCCACGCCGAACTTGTGGCAGTGCCATCTCCGCCGCACCAGAACCGCCGCGTCCGGCATCATCACCGTTCCCGGCACTGTTCCATCGGCAAACCAGATCAGCCCATTGATCTGCCTGTGGTCCACCGCCTGAGCGACCATGGCGGACGACGGGATGCCGATCGGCTGAGGGATGACGCGAACGGCTACCGGCCGCCCGAGCTGGCGCGGGCCGAAGCCGATCACCTCCTGGATACGTGACGTTTCGCTGATGCGGCCTGTAGGGCTGTCCCATAGAAAGCCCACCCGGGTGGCGCCGTGTGCGTCCAGCCACTCGGACGGTTCCTGAAGGTTCAGCGCGTAGCGGACTTCGTCCGAGGGGGCCGTCATCTGGCGCGTCACGCGCCCGGCGGTCGCGGACGCGAACACCGCCACCACCACCGCCGGCAACAGGGCGGCGCTCCGGCCCGCCTGGCGCACGGCCGCCGCCATGCCCAGCAGGATCGCCGGGCCAAGCATCACGGTGTAGCGCCAGGCGAAGCTCTGGCGCCACATGCCGAGCGTCACCAGCAGGACCAGCGCGGCGATGCCCGAAAGCGCCACGGCCACGTCCGGCCGCGCGACCTGCCGCAACCGATAGCGGGGTTCGGCGATCCCCAGCACCAGTCCCAGTACCGCGCCGAAGCCGATAAGAGGGGACGCGAAGAAGGTGGCAGGCGCCATCAGCCCGTCGCCCCAGCGCAGCAGCGGATACCAGACGCCCTGCGTCGCGAAGCGGGCAAGAAGGGGAAGGTGGATCGACATCCATCCTGCCACCGGCACCAGCAGCAGCAGCGCCGGCCACAGCCGCAGCGACTCGCGCGGGCGGATCGCCAGCAGGATCAGCCCCTGGATGCCCGCCAGGATCGCCGACTGATAGTGGGTCAGCACCGCCAGCCCCGACAATCCCACCCAGGCAAAGGCGAGCGGCCGGTCGGGCCGGTCGATCAGTCGGCGGAACAGGATTGCCTGCCCCGTCGTCTCCAGCAGCAGCAGAGCGTAGCAGCGCGCGCTGGTGGCCCCTTCCATCGCCGGCAGCCACAGTGCAAGCAGGGCGGCCCAGAGCAGGCGCACTTTGTGGTCGGGGTGGCCCCAGCGCAGGACCGCCATCGGGGCGGCCACCGAGAAGATCAGGCTCGGCGCCCGCAGCGCGGCAACGCTGGTTCCGAACACCTGCGCCCAGCACCAGAGCAGCGCGTAGTAGACGGGGCCGCCGATCTCGTTCAGGCACCAGTCGATCATCCTGGCAGCGGTCGGCTGCGACGCGATCACGCCGGAAAACGTCTCGTCAAAACCGAAGGGCGCGGTCCACCCGCTCAAGGAGCGCGCGGCGAGCGCCAGCACCACCACGCCGACGACCGCGGCCAGGGACGGGGCGGGCAGGGGAAGACGGCGCGGCGGCGCCAACGGCAGGGCGTGCATGGCAAGCCTGGTAGCGGGGATGGGTGGAGCCGTGGTTAACGCCGGCCGTGCCCGCGCGAACGGCTACCCTGCGCCTGCAGTCCCCGCGCCGGACATGGCGGAAAGCACGCCGCCCATGCATTCCGCCTCGTCGCGGCGCGGCACGCGCGCGCAGTTCCATCGCGCGATCGGCGCTTCTCCGGCCTGCTGAGCATAGCGGAACGCCAGGCCGCTCAGCTGGCCGGGCGTCAGCGGGAGCGATCGAGCCACGAGGCGCGCATCGGTCCAGCCCATCACCGTGCAACGGTCGCGGTCGCCGCAAAGTGCCCGGGCGCGGGCTGCCCAGTCCGCGCCGCCGCGCGGCAACCGTACCAGGAAGAGGTCTGGATCACTGGAACTGAACAGCGCCGGTCGTGCCGGGCCGCGCACGGTAAGCGTGCCCGCAGCATCGGCGGTGCGGATGGGCAAGGCGCCTGCCCCGCTCCCCGATGATCCGAGCGACGCGACGGACGCCAGCGCCGGCTCGCTTGCCCCCACGCGGCCTCGGAAGGCGCCCGGCGACCCCCACCAGCCGCCCCAGCGATAGAAGAGGTGGGTGCCCACGCGGGCGATCCGGTCCAGGGACGCGCTCCAATAGGGGATCACCCAGTCGGCATGGTAATGGGTCGCCAGCCCGACCGGCGCATAGACGCCACCGGCCAGCGCCGCGGTAGCGACGGCACGAGCCCGACGCCAAGCGCCGTCCGACGGCGCACGGCGCGCCAGCGAGCCGTCGCAGGTGAAAGTGAACTGGCAACCGGTCCGCCGCTCGGAGCCCTGGAACACCACCCCGCAGACGGTCTTCGGAAAGGCGGGGTGCCGGACGCGGTTCAGCACCACCTGCGCCACCGCCCGCTCGCCCTCGGCATCGTCGCCCGCCTCGAAGAACGCAGCCGCCGCCAGGCAGTCGCGCGCGCGTTGGGCGTCAAGGGACGCGGCGGCAGCGGCCTGCGCAAAGGGGCGGGCCGCCGGACCCGCACCGCCAGGGACGGGCAGCGCCTCGTTGATCGCGCGCGCGGCATCGGGGGCGACCGGCTCGAACCGGGTAGGCTCCACCGCCGGTACCGGTCCGGCCGGTGCGGTTGGACGATTGGATGATGGGCGGGGCATGGACGGCCGCAGGATCAGGAACGCGCCGACTGCCAGCAGCACCAATGCTGACGCCAGAACGATGATGCGGATGTGGCTGGAATAAAGGCGTAGGATCACGGACATGGGCCTGGACAGAGGCCGGTCGGGGCCATCTGTGCACGGCTCTATCGTCGCCTGAAGCGCGGGGCCAGCCCGCGCCGACGAAAACGGGGTCCGCGGGATGCCGCGGAGCCCGAAATGCGGTTCAGGACAACGGCGTCAGAACCGGATGCCGAAGCCACCCAGGATCTGATGCTTGGACTGGCGGAAATCGGTGTTCGCAAAGCCGTAGGGCTGAAGGTTCAGCCGGTCGGTGCGCGTGTAGTTGTACTCCGCCTTGACATAGGCATGCTCGTTCAGCGCGTACTCCGCGCCGCCGCCCACGCGCCAGCCATCCCGGTTGCGGTGCGTGTTGAACGTCCCGCCGCCCGTAAAGGTGGACTGCACCTTGACCAGCGTGTTCACGTACGAACCCTTGGCATAGACCAGAATGCGGTTGCCCGCGCCCAGGAAGCTGTCGCCGGCCTTGAAGCCAAGGCGGACGCCGCCTTCGATCTCGCGATCAGGGCGCACACAACGGCCGGGCTGGAGCGCCGGGCGCTGGGCACAGAAATTGGAGGTGGGCAGCGCAAAGGTGCCGAAGCCGCCGACCACCAGGTTGCGGAAACCGATGTCGAAGCCCACCAGCGCGCCGGCCACGCCGCCCGTATGATCGTCGTCCGCACCGGCCGGAAGCGGACGGAAGCTGTACTTCTGGATGTCCACGCCGCCGAAGCCCTCGACTCGTGGACCCGTGAAGGTGGGATCGATGCCGTCCGCAGTGGGCGGCGAAACGGATGCCTGCGGAGGGGCCGAGTCATAAGCCGGCGCCGGCGCCGGCGCCGCGGTCGTGCTGGCGTCCGGAACGGCTGTGCCAGTCGTATCCTGGGGCGCGGTCGCATCCTGTGCGATCGACGGGGCGGCGGCCACGAGGCCGGCTGCTGCGAACAACATGCTGATGGGCTTCACGTGTACATCTCCCTGCAGCGACAACCATCGGCCATCGGCTGCAAACATCGCGGGGGCCGGCGATTTGTTCCGGGGCCCCAATCATTGCCGCCCGCCATGTTACATTTCGGCAACGGTGGCTGGACCCACTTAGCCGTGTGCTGAGCCATGTCCAACCAACCGTGTGGCCAACGTGGCAGATGCCGGGGCCGAACGAGTGCCGCGAACGGGTTTCGTACCTCGATCCGACCGGCTAAGGGGCGATCTTGCCCGCAACTGCGCGGGGGGCGGCGGACCCCGGTGTCCGTGTGTCGGAGTAGGAATGGTCAACACGTCAGAGCGCGCCGCACGCGCATGCCTGGTCAGCCTCGCTGCCCTGGCGTTTTCGTCGGCGAGCGGTGTTGCCGCGGCCCAGGTCGCCGGCACCGCCTTCCCGGGCCAGCTTCCCAACTCTTCGCAAGTATCGCCCGACCAGCAGGGCCAGACCGGTAGTCAGGACCGCCAAGCGAGCCAGGTACCGTCAGCGCAGCCGCTCGCCGTGCCTCCCACGATCAGCGCCGTTCCGGCCCAGGCAGCACAGCTGAACCAGCAGAACCAAGCGGACGGCTCGAATCGCACGAACGGCCGCACCACGGAGACGCCGGTGCTGACGCCACTGGGCGAGCGGCTGCCGCCGGCGGCCCCGGGCGAGTATGAGCTCTACGTGGCTCAGGTGCTGGGACGCAGCGTCCCGCGCTACGGCGCCTCGCTGCTGCTGCCCTCGGCGCGCGATTTCACGCCGCCGCCCACCGCAGCCGTTCCGGCCGATTACCGCCTGAACCCGGGCGACGAGGTCCTGGTGGGCCTGACCGGCTCCGTCCAGTCCGAGCTGCGGCTGACCCTGGACAATGACGGTGCCGTGTTCATCCCCCGTGTGGGGCGGGTGAGCCTGGTGGGCGTGCGCTACGGCGACCTGGCTGGTGCCCTGTCGCGCCGGATCAGCGACGAATATCGCGACTATCGCATATCGGTGAGCGTCACCCGGCTGCGCGGCATCCGCGTCTACGTCACCGGCTATGCCGCAAATCCGGGCGCCTATACGGTCAGCAGCCTGTCGACGCTGGTAAACGCCGTGCTTGCCGGCGGCGGGCCCAACGCAGGCGGCAGCTTCCGATCCATCCAGCTGCGGCGCAACGGCCGGCTGGTCAGCGATTTCGACGCCTATGACCTGCTGCTGCGCGGCGACAAGTCAAAGGACGTGGCGCTCCAGAACGAGGACGTGATCTATATCGCGCCCGTGGGTCCGCAAGTCGCGCTCGCCGGCAGCGTCAACGCCGAAGCCATCTACGAGGCGCGGCCGGACGAGAGCGTGAGCGACGTCATTGCCTATGCTGGCGGCGTCTCCACGCTCGGCGACCGGTCGCGCACGATCGTGTCGCGCCTGTCCGAACTCGATCGCCGCGGCTGGGTGCAGCTGAGCCTGGCGGAGGCCGGCGCCGCGCCCGTGGAGCGCGGCGACATCTTCCGCTTCCTGTCGGTGGCCGATTATGCCCGCCCGCTGGAGCGGCAGAACGTGCTGGTCACGATCGAGGGCCAAGTCGGCAAGCCGGGCCACTACTACCTGCCGGCCAACTCCACCATGCGCGACGCGCTGGCGGTGGCCGGCGGCCTGACGGGCCAGGCCTTTGTCTACGGCACCGAGTTCGACCGTACGCGCGTCCAGCAACAGCAGCGGCGAAGCTACGAAGAGGCGTTGCAACAGCTGGAACTCTCGCTGGCGGCCTCTCCCATCACCAACAGCGGCGCGGACGTGCAGGACGCGACGCTCCGCGCGCAGCAGCAGGCCGCGGCGCGCGCGGTGGTGGACCGTTTGCGCCAGAACCGGCCCACGGGCCGCGTCGTGCTGGAAACGCGGCCCGACTCCAACGACTTGCCGCTTTCCACGGTGCTCGAGAACAACGACCGTCTGTATATCCCGCCTGTGCCCACAACGGTGGGCGTGTTCGGCGCGGTCTATCGCCCGGGCTCGTTCGAGGTGAACCGGGCGCGCCGCGTGCGCGACTATCTGGAACTGGCCGGCGGACCGCAGCGCGTGGCTGACAAGGGCGAGATCTTCGTGGTTCGCGCCAACGGCTCCGTTGTCACCCGCCGCCGCGGCGGCCTCAACCAGCGCGCGCTGCCGGGCGACGTGGTGTTCGTGCCGATCCGTACCCAGGGCTCAACTTTCTGGGCCCGGTTCCGCGACATCTCGCAGTTCCTGTTCGGGGCCGGCCTGACGGCGGCGGCGATATCAGGGCTCAGCAATTGAGGCGCACGCTCGCGGTCACCGACGTCGCGGCGGGCTGGACGTGGTTCCGCACGCCCTGGCTCCGGCGCGCCATCTTCGCCGTGCTGATCGTCGCGGCGGCAGTTCTGGCCCTCTTTCCCGTCCGTTACGTCGCCAACGTCAAGCTGGCACCCCAGGACACCAACACGGCCGGGCTCAACTCCATCCTGAGCCAGCTAGGTGGAAACTATGCGGCTTTGCTCGGCAACCACCAGCCCGTCGAGATCGACTTGGCGATCGGCCGCAGCTTCGAGGTGCAGGGCGATGTCGCACGCGCAGCGGGGCTGGTGGAAGGCTCAGGACAGGACGCGATGGATCGCGCTGTTCGCAAGCTGGACCGGCGTTCGGACGTCCGGGCACTCCGGGCCGGCATCATCGAGATCGAAGTCGATGGCCATGACGAGGCGGAGACGCTGCGTATCACGCAGCTTTACGCCCGTGCTATGCAGAACCGTATCGCATCGCTCAGCCGCGCCCAGACGGCCTTCAAGCGCAAGGTGCTGAACGACCGCATGACGGAGGCGGGTGAGCGGCTGGCACGAGCGGAGAGGGCCGTGAACAGCTTTCGCCAGCAGAACCGCATCATCCAGCCCGAGGCGCAGCTCAGCGACGCTGTGTCCACGCTCTCGGCGCTTCGAGCGCAATACCAAGCGATTCAGGTAGAACTCGCCAAGGCGCGGCGCTTCTATGCCGAGGGAAGCTATCAGGTTCAGTCGGTGCGGACCGCCTTGGGCGCGCTTCAGCGGCAGATCGCGGCAGCGGAGGATCGCAACCGCAGCCCGAACGGCTTTACCGCGTCGGGCATCGCGCCTCGGTCGGTCGAGTTCGATCGGCTGAACCGCGAACTGACCTTCTCGCGATCGCTCTACGAGGCCTATACCCGTTATCTGGAGGGCGCCGCGATCGAGGATCTGACGGCCAACTTCAACATGCAGATCATCGAGCCTCCATTCGTGGAGCCTGGCCGGAAGTTCAACACCGTGCCGGGGGTGGCGCTGATCCTGCTGGTGCTGTTGGCGGCGGCGTCGGAATTCTACTGGCTGCGCCCGCCTTCGGGGGCCCGGCTCCAGCCGGCATGATGGAGCCGGGCGCGGCCGCCGCGTCGACCAACGGCCCGCCTGCCGATCCTGCCGGCGGGCGAGTTCGTTCGCCCTCGACGCAATCGTCCTGGGGGTGGCGTGCGGACTGGCTGCTCGCGCTCGTTCTTCTGGGTGGGCTGGTAAAGGCCGCAATCGACTTCAATCGCACCGGATACCTGCCGCTGCCCTTCTGGCCGGACGCCAACGACGTCTATGCCGACGGCTACAGCACCGCTTGGTGGGCCTTCAACGGCGGCGCCTACGACACGTGGCGCACCGTCTATCCGCCCGTCTCGTTCGTCCTGACCAAGATGTTCGGTGCGGCGCGCTGTTATGACGCGGACGTCGGCTTCGTGCGCGACTGCGACTGGAGCCTTTGGTGGTGGATGCTGGGCTTCTACGCGCTCAATGCGTGGTTGGCGTGGCGGACCTATCACGCCGTGGATCGCCGCTCGGCAGTTCCCAGGACGATCGGCCTGATGCTGGGTCTGCCGATGCTCTACGCGTTCGAACACCTGAATCTGCTGGTGTTCGCCTATACCGGGCTGTTCATCTTCTTCGGTGCCGGCGTGGCCTCTGCGCGGCTGCGCTGGGTGGCCATGGCGATCGCAATCAACCTGAAAGTCTATCTCGTGATGGTGCTGCTGGGCCAGCTGCTCAAGCGACGCTGGCGCACCGTGGAGTGGACGCTGGTAGCGGTCGCGGCCGTCTATGGCGTGACGTTCCTGCTGGTCGGCGAGGGCACGCCCTACCAGATCGTGCGCAACATCCGCATCTTCGCCACCGATCCGGACCGTGCCTCCAGCTGGTACTTCGTCTTCTACGCCAGCTCGTACAAGTCGATGGTCGAATTCTTCGTATCCGAATTCCGCCTGATGCCCATCGTCGGCTCCTGGCCGCTGGAGTTCTGGGGCAGTGTCTTCACCGCATTGATCCTGGGCATCCAGGCGGCGACGCTGGCGACCTTTGCCGCCGTGTGGGCGACACCACAGGTCGTGTCGCGCGTGCGCGTGGCGGCGATGTGCTACCTCCTGGTGCTCATCAGCAACGAGACGGGTGGCTACGCCACCGCCGGCGCGGTGTTTCTGGTCTTTTTTGAGCGGTGGAAGGGGGCAGGGCGGGTAACCGCGCTGACCGCCGCCTGGTTCCTGTGCCTGGCGCTCGACTGGCGGCTTGTCTCCATCGGTGCCCGGTTCCAGAACGGCTATTTCGGCGGGCGGCCCGTGTGGAACGACATGTGGCTGACCGTTGGTCCGTTTGTACGCCCGGGCCTGATCATGCTGATGCAGATCGGGCTGGTGACCGCAAGCTGGGGCGAGCTGATGCGCCACTGGAACCGTAAGCCGCGCGTCGTCGACCACCCCGCAATCCCCGCCTGGAAGCCCGCATGATCCCCGACATCTCTGTCGTCTGCCCCTGCTACAACGAGGAGGCGAACGTGGAGGCGATCGCCGCGGCCGTGATCGCGCAGCTGGAAAAGTGCGACGTCAGCTTCGAGTACCTGTTTATCGACAATGCCTCCACCGACCGGACGGTGGAGATCGTACGCAGCATGTGCGCGCGCGATCCGCGTATCAAGCTGATCGCCAATACGCGCAATTTCGGCCAGATGCGCTCGCCCACCCACTGCATCTATTCGACCAGCGGGCGTGCGGTGATCGGCATCGCGTCCGACTTCCAGGACCCACCTGAGCTGATCCCCGAGTTTATCCGCCGTTGGCGCGCGGGTGCGCCCATCGTGCTGGGTACGCGCATCGTGGAAAAGAGCAGCTGGTGGCTGGGGGCCGGCCGCAAGCTGGCCTATGGCTTCCTGGAGCGGTTCGGCGACTATTCCATCGTGCCGCACGCGACCGGCTTCGGCCTGTACGACCGGCGCGTCGTGGACCTCCTGTCCGAGCTGAACGAGCCCGAGCCCTTTTTCCGGGGGATGCTGGTGGAAAGCGGCTTTCGCGTCGAGACGGTGCCACACGCGCGCGCGCCGCGCCAGCGGGGCGTGTCGTCCAACACGTTCTTCCGGCTGGCGGACTTCGCGCTGTCGGGGCTGGCCGGATCGGCCAAGAAGCTGCTGCGCGTGCCCTTCCTGCTCGCCATCGTGTCGGCGCTGGCGACCGCGCTGACGCTGGCGGCGGTTCCGCTGGCCTGGTGGATGGATGGGCCCGCCGGCTGGTTCGCGACCGCGGCGCTGATCGAGGGCAACGCCGCGCTCGTGTTCCTGTTCATGGGTTTTCTGGGCGATCAGGTCCGCCTCATTTCCGAACGGACGCGCGGCACGCCGCTGGTCTTTGAGCGCGAACGGATCAACTTTGAACGCGATTGACCGCCTGGAGGCATGGCTGGCCGGGCTGCATCCCGGTGCGGTCCACCTGACGCGTCTGGCGCGCTATTACGGCGTGGCGGCGATCAACACCGCCTGGGGATACGGCGTCTATGCCGCGCTGGTGGCGCTGGGCATCAACCTGTTCGCGGCTCAACTGCTGGCGCATCTGATCGGGGTGGCGTTCAACTATTTCTCGTACAGCCTGGGCGTGTTCCGGCGCGCACCCCAGTCCAAGGCCGCCTATGTGCTGGCATACGGCGTGAATTACCTGGTCAGCCTGGGTTTCCTGGCCCTGTTCCATCGGGCGGGGCTGTCACCCTACCTGTCGGGGCTGTGCACGCTGGTGTGCGCATCGCTGACGAACTTCCTCGTGCTCAGCCGCTTCGTGTTCCGGACGCCCGCCTAGCGATACCGCTCGATCGCTGCGCGCAGGTCGACGCGCGCGCCCATCCGCGCGGCCAGCAGCGCGGTTCCGCTGACCTTGCGCTGGACGAACAGCGTGTCGGCCGGCGGCAGGTGCCAGGTGGAACGATCGCGCGCGATCTCCGCCGCCTCGTTGCGCACCACGTCCAGGAACGCGCGGTCGCCGAAGTCGAAACGCTCGTGCCGGTCCATCTCGGCCAGGATCACGTCGATCATCCGATCCACCGCCGCGCGGTGCTTCTCCGCTGCCGCTGCGCCCAGGAAGCCCGCCGCGACCGACGCCTCGCGGACCGGATCGCGTTCGCCGTCCACGCCCGCCAGAAGCAGCCGGCGATAGCCCTGCGACGTCTCCACCCGCACTTCCCGCGCCGCCCCGAAGTCGAGCAGCACCAGCTTTCCCGTCTCCGGCTGCCACCGGTAGTTGGCGAAGTTCGGGTCGGTCTGCATCAGCCGCCAGTCGAGCAGTTCGCGCAGCACCAGCCCCACCAGCCGCGCCATCACCCGGTCGCGCGTGTCCTGGTCCGCCTCTTCCAGCGTTTCCACCGGCTTGCCCTGGACGAAGGTCATCGCCAGCACGCGCCCGGTCGTCAGCTCGGGCACCGCCGTCGGCAACGCAAAGCCGGGCTCGTTGCCCAGCCGCTTGGCGTATCGGCCCAGCATCTCCGCCTCGCGGAGGTAATCCGCCTCTTCCTTCAGCTGCGCCTTGGCCTCCGCCAGCAGCGGCGCCACGTCCAGCTCGCGCGGCAGCAGGCCCGACACGCGAAGCAGCGTCGCGACATTGTCCACGTCGGCGTCGATGCTCTCGGCCACGCCCGGATACTGGACCTTGATCGCCAGCTCGCGCCCGTCCGGCAGCCGCGCGCGATGGACCTGGCCGATCGAGGCAGCGGCCACCGGATGCGCCTGGAAATGCGCGAAGCGGCGGCGCCAGTCGCGGCCCCATTGCTCCGCCAGCACGCGGTTCAGCTGGTCGGGCGGCATGTGGTGCGCATTGTCGCGCAGCCGCGCCAGGATCGCCGACAGCTCGGGCGGCAGGAACTCGCCCGCGTCCATGGACAGCATCTGGCCCAGCTTCATCGCCGCCCCGCGAAGGTGCGACAGCTGGTCCGCGACACGCGTGACGTTGCCCGGTGTCAGCAGCAGGTCGCGCGCGGACGGCCGCTCGCCCGCCGCCAGCCGGCGCGCGCCCTCCGTCGCGAAGCTGCCCGCGACGCCGCCCGCCAGCTTGCCGAACGCCGACAGCCGCGACCAGCGCCCGCTGGGAACCGCGCGTTCCTTGTTGTTCCTGTCCGCCAAACGCCTGATCCTTGCCGACCGCCCGCAGGGGAGACGCGCACGACCGGCGAAAGGCTCCCGCCAGTGTCGCCGCGTCAGTCGCCAAGCAGCAGCTCGGCCGCGGCATCCAGGACCGCGTCCGTGCCCAGCCGGTACTCGGCATGGAGGTCGGGCAGGTCGCCCGTCTGGCCGAACCGCTCCACACCCAACGGCGCCACGCGCTGCCCGCGTACGCCCCCCAGCCAGGACAGCGCGGAGGGCGCGCCGTCCAGCACCGTGACCAGTCCGGCGGCAGGCGACAGCGGCGCCAGCAGCCGGTCCGCATGACTTGGGCTCCGCGAGGCTCCGGTCCAGCGGGCCCGCCGCCGCGCCGTCCAGCCGCGGTGGAGCAGGTCGGGCGAGGTGACGTTGAGCAGCCCCACGCCGGGCACCTCGTCGCGGAGCTCCTCCCACGCCGCCAGCGCTTCGGGTGCGACCGCGCCGGTGAACGCCACCGCCAGCTCTGCGCCCGGCCTGGGCTCGCGAAGCCAGTAACCGCCCGCCAGCGCGCCCGCCTCCCACGACGTGTCGCCCCGCGCCTGTTGCGCGATCGCGCGTGTGGTGAGCCGCAGGTAGATCGATCCGCCATCGTCCGCCTGGATGTGGCGGAACGCGTGCGCCATCATCAGCGCCAGCTCGTCGGCGTACGCCGGCTCGTACGCGGTCAGCCCGGGCTGGCCCATGCCGATCAGCGGCGTCGCGATCGACTGGTGCGCCCCGCCCTCCGCCGCCAGCGTCAGGCCCGACGGCGTGCCCACCAGCAGGAAGCGCGCATCCTGGTAACAGCCATAGTTCAGCGCATCGAGGCCGCGCGCCACGAAGGGATCGTACACCGTGCCCACCGGGATCAGCCGCGTCCCGAAATGCGGACCCGACAGGCCCAGCGCCGTCAGCAGGCTGAAGAAATTGCTTTCCGCGATCCCAAGCTCGATGTGCTGGCCCGCCCGGTGCGCCGCCCATTTCTGCGCCGAGGGGATGCGCGCGCCCGCGAACACGTCCGCCACCTCGGCGCGGCGGAACAGCCCGCGCTGGTTGACGAAGGCGCCCAGGTTGGTGGTCTGCGTCACGTCGGGCGCGGTGGTGACGATCCGGTCCGCCAGGTCGCCACCCGCCTTGGCAAGATCCAGCAGCACGCGGCCGAACGCTCCTTGCGTCGATTGCTCCGCCCCCTCCGGCACGGGCAGCCGATCGGGCACGGCGACGCTCGCCGCGACCGGCTCCGCTGGTGTCTGGGCAAAGGCGCTGCCCGCCACGAAGGCTTGCAACCGGGCCGCGGCATTGTCGCCGAGCCCGGCCCAGGGCGCCCACTCCTCGCCCTCGGCGATGCCCAGCTCGTCGCGAAGCGTCGCGACCTGGGCCGGGTTCATCATGCCCGAATGATTGTCCTTGTGCCCCGCCAGCGGCAGGCCGTAGCCCTTGACCGTATAGGCGATGAAAAGCGTCGGCCGGTCGTCCCGCGCCTTGTCAAAGGCGTCCGCCAGCGTCTCCACGCAATGGCCGCCAAGGTTGGTCATCAGCCGCGCGAGCTGCTCGTCGTCATGGTCCGCCAGCAGCGCGTCCACGCCCGGACGACCGCCGATGTCGGCCATCAGCCGCGCCCGCCACGCCGCCCCGCCCTGAAAGGTCAGGACGGAGTAATCGACGTTCGGGCAGCTATCGATCCACTCCGCCAACGCCTGACCGCCGGGTTTGCGGAACGCCTCGCGCTGGAGCCGCCCATGCTTGAGCGTCACCACGCGCCAGCCACACGTCTCAAACACGTCGTCGAAGCGGCGGAACATCCGATCCGCCGTCGTATGGTCCAGCGACTGGCGGTTATAGTCGACGATCCACCACAGGTTGCGGACGTCGTGCTTATAGCCCTCGATCAGGGCCTCGTAGATATTGCCCTCGTCCAGCTCGGCGTCGCCGACCAGCGCCACCATCCGGCCGGCCTTCTCCTCCGCCAGCGCGCCGTGCGCGATCAGGTAATCCTGCGTCAGGCTGGAGAACATCGTCGCCGCCACGCCCAGGCCGACCGACCCGGTCGAGAAATCGACGGGGATACGGTCCTTGGTGCGAGACGGATAGCTCTGCGCGCCGCCCAAACCACGGAAACGCTGGAGCTGGTCGAGCGATTGCTGGCCCAGCAGATAGTGTATCGCGTGCAGAACGGGCCCGGCGTGCGGCTTTACCGCCACCTTGTCGTTGGGTCCCAGCGCGTGAAAGTAGAGCGCGGCCATGATCGCGGTCACCGAGGCGCAGCTCGCCTGGTGCCCGCCGACCTTCAGACCGTCGCGCTTGGGGCGCAGGTGGTTGGCGTTGTGGACGGTCCAGGCGGACAGCCAGCGCAGGCGCGCGTCCAACATCTCCAGCGAGGCCACCAGCTCGGGCCGGCCGGTGCCCCGGTCCGCGGCCGCTTCTGTTTCGATATCCTGCACCATTCTCGTCCTCTCGGCCCTGCCCCCAGCATCGCCCCTAGCACCGCCGGTCGGATCAGGCAGCCGATCAGCGCAAGCGAAATTCCCGCCTCGGGCGTCGTCTAGATTTGGGCCGGTCTGCCCCCTAGCTTGATGCCGTCAACCTGAACCAGGAGCAGCAGATGCCCGTCGACGTGAAGTACCGTACCACCGCCACCTCCACCGGCGGCCGCGAGGGACATGCCCGGAGCGAGGACGGCCGTTTCGACCAGAAGCTGTCCACGCCCAAGGAACTGGGCGGCGCGGGCGGCGAGGGCACCAATCCCGAGCAGCTGTTCGCGGCGGGCTACTCGGCCTGCTTCATCGGCGCCATGAAGGCGGTGGGCGCGCAGAAGAAGATCAGGGTTCCCGACAATGCAACGGTGACGGCCACGGTGGGCATTGGTCCCCGGGCCGAGGGCGGGTTCGGCATCACCGCGGACCTCCAGGTTTCGCTGCCGGGCATGGACCGCGCCCAGGCGCAGGAACTGGTCGATGCGGCGCATCAGGTATGTCCCTATTCCAACGCCACGCGCGGCAATGTGGACGTGGGCCTGACGCTCGCCTGACCCGAGCCAAGTGCGGGAACGGGAAACCGTTTCCGTACCGGACGTTCTCGACCGGCCCCGACGCTGCGAAGCGCCGGGGCCGTTTTCACGAGCGGAGCGCGGTGCATGGCGAAGGATGGAGCGGACGACGCATCCGAGGGTGCGACCGCGCGGGTGCTGCGCGGCGTGGTGGCGGGTGCCGTGGCAGGCGTGGTCGCCTCCTTCGCCATGGACCGCTTCCAGGCGGCCGTGTCCGCGCTGTCGTCGTCGCAGGGAAGCGATCCGGAGCCCGCGACGGAGAAGGCCGCCGATGCCGTGGCACGCACCGCGACCGGCTCGGAGGTTCCGGCGGCCGCGAAGCCGCTGGCCGGGCAGACGGTGCACTATGCACTGGGGACCGTGCTCGGCGTCGCCTACGGTATCGCGGCGGAGTTTCGGCCATCGGTCACTGCCGGATACGGCACCGGCTTCGGCCTGGGCACCGCCACGCTGCTGGACGAGGCGGCGGTACCGGCAGTGGGGCTGGGCGTGCCACCCTGGAAGGCGGACGCCGGTACCACATTCTATTCCTATGCGTCGCACCTGCTGTTCGGTGCCGCGGCCGAGCTGACGCGCCGGCAAGTGGCGGCGACGCTGAAATCCTGACACCCAAGGAGAAGACCATGACGCTGGACGGCAAGAAGATCGCGATCCTGATCGCGCCGCGCGGGACCGAGGACCCGGAGTTCTCAAAGCCCAAGGCTGCCGTGGAGAAGGCTGGCGGCGAGGTGGTCGTGCTGGGACTGGAGGAAGGCAAGGCCGAGACGGTCAACAACGACCTGGACTCCGCGTCCAAGTACGAGGTGGACCGGACGGTGGACTCGGTGTCGGCGTCCGAGTTCGACGGGCTGGTGGTGCCGGGCGGCACGGTGGGCGCGGACAAGCTGCGTGCCAGCAAGGCCGCGGTGGCGCTGGTCGGCGCGATGCTGGATGCAGGCAAACCGGTGGCGGTGATCTGCCACGGTCCCTGGGCGGTGGTAGAGGCTGGCAAGGCCAAGGGCCGCACGCTTACAAGCTTTCCGACGCTCCAGACCGACCTCGAGAATGCCGGGGCTACCTGGGTGGACCAAGAGGTCGTGGAAAGCGACGGGCTCATCACCAGCCGCGACCCCGACGACCTGCCGGCCTTTTGCGACGCGTTCGTCAGGGCCGTTGCCGCGCGGCACGAGGCCGTGCCGGCGCACTGAGGCAGGGGGAGGGGCAGGGCGACCTGCCCTCCTTTGCGTTAGTAGCGCACTTCCAGCCGGCGGATGCCGTGAACGAAGTTGTTGGGCGCAACGTCGTAGTCGCCCTCCCAGCGGAGGTCCGGAAAGCGGCGGAAAAGCTGGGTGTAGCTTTCCTCCAGCTGCAACTGCGCCGCCAGCCGCCCGATGCAGATGTGCGGCCCGTGCCCGAAGGCGATGTTGCGCTCCGCATTGGCGCGGCCGATGTCGAACTGGTCCGGGTCGGGAAAGACGGATGCGTCGCGATTTGCCGCGCCGTACCACATGACCACCTTCTCGCCCTCGGCGATGGCCTGCCCTTCCACCTCCGTGTCGCGGGTGGCAATGCGCTTCATGTAGATGACGGGACTAACCACGCGCGTGATCTCGTGGACCGCATTGGGCAGCAGCGAGGCGTCGGCCATCAGCCGCACCTTCTGGTCCGGGTTCTCGGTGAACAGCTTGATCCCGCCCGACAGCGTGTTGCGGGTGGTGTCGTTGCCCGCGAAGACGATCAGCAGCCACGATCCGTCCAGATACTCGTCGGGCAGCAGCTCGCCGTCCACCTCGGCGCGCGCGATGGCCGTCAGCAGGTCGTCCTGCGGATCGCGCCGCCGCTTCAGCAGCATGTCGCGGCCGTAGGCGAACATTTCGGCGATCTGGAGTTCGAACAGCTGGACGAACGACTGCATTTCGGGGGTCATCGCGCCCGTGCCGCCGTCCTCGCCGCGCTCGGCGGCAACCTGGAGGCTCATTTCCAGGAAGTGGATCCAGCGCAGGAATTTGGGCCGGTCCTCCTCCGGCACGCCCAGCATCTCGCACAGCGTGAACGCGGGCAGGTGGCCGGCGAACGCGCCCACGAAGTCGCACTTGCCCTTGCCCTCCATGGCGTCGAGCCGGCGCGTCACCTCCCCGGCCACGCGGGCGCGCAGTTTCCGCAGATACCCCGCGGTGAAGAAGGGCATGTGTTCGCGGCGCAGCTGGCGATGCGCCGAGCCGTCCAGGTTTATCATGGTGTTCATGGCCGCCAGGAACAGCCGGTCGCCGCGCCGCTCCGGCGGGGGAAGCGCGATGTTGATGCCACCGCGTTCGGAGGAGAAGGTTTCCGGATCGCCGTTGACGCGCTTCACGCCCGCATAGCTGGTCACCGCCCAATAGCCCGGCCGCCCCGCCGGCTCCGGGTGCCACATCACGGGCGCCCTCCGGCGCATCTCCGCGAACTGCGCCCAGGGCTGGCCGGCGGTGAAGCGGCGGATGTCGTTCAGGTCCACGCCGTCGACGGCGGGACAGGCGGGCGCGTGGACGGGGCCGGGCCGCCCCTCCACCACGCGGTCGCTGACCAGATGCACGAGCCCTTCTCCCCCTTCACGCCCCCACGGGCAGGTCCCGGAACGCCGCGTCCTTGTCGGTGCGGACCTCGCCCGGCAGGCCCAGCACGCGCTCGGCGATGATGTTCTTCAGGATCTCGTCCGTGCCGCCCGCGATGCGCAGGCCCGGCGCGGACAGGCCCGCGCGGTGGAACGCGCCCTTCAGTGGCGCCAGCGCGGGGTCGGTCAGGATGCCGAACTGGTCCTGCGCGTCCACCGCCGCGTCCGCGATCTCCTGGAGCTGGTTGGCGGCGACCAGCTTGCCGATCGAGCTTTCCGGCCCCGGCACCTGTCCGCGCGACAGCGCCGTCAGCGTCCGCATCCGCGTGTTGCGGAGCCCCTCTGCGCGCACCCACCAGTCCGCCAGGTCGCGGCGAAAGCCGGCGTCGCGGATCAGCGGGCCGTCCGCCCCCTGCGCCTCGCGCGCGAGCGCCAGGATGTCCTTCGGCCCCACGCCGCCGACATTGCCGACCGCCAGCCGCTCGTTCATCAGCGTGAACAGCGCCACCTTCCAGCCGCCGTCCACCGGCCCCAGCCTCTGGCTGTCCGGCACGCGCAGGTCGGTGAACCACACCTCATTGAAGTCGGAGCCGCCCGACATCTGGTGGATCGGACGCACCTCGACGCCGGGCGCCTTGAGGTCGATCCAGAACATGGTCAGCCCCTTGTGCTTAGGCACATCGGGGTTGGTGCGGACCAAGAGGATACCGTAGTCGCTGTAGTGCGCGCCGGACGTCCAGACCTTCTGGCCGTTCATGACCCAGTCGTCGCCGTCGCGGACCGCGCGCGTTCGGATGGCGGCCACGTCGGACCCGCCCGCGGGTTCGGAGAAGAGCTGCGACCAGATCTCGTCGCCGCGCACCGCAGGGCCGACGAAGCGGCGCTTGGTGTCGTCGTCGGCGAAGCCCATCACGGTCGGCACGCACATGCCGAGCCCGATGGTGAAGAAGCCGGTGTTGACGGGGTAGCGCGCTTCCTCCTGGCCGAAGATCACCGAATCCATGGGCGTGCCGCCACCGCCGCCCCATTCGCGTGGCCAGGTGATGCAGGCATAGCCGGCCTCCGCCTTGCGGGCCTGCCACGCCTTCCCGGCGTCCAGCGGGGTCGCGTAGCTTCCCGCCTCGTGCGCGGGGAAGGCGTCGGCCAGCCAGGCGCGCGCCGTCTCGCGGTACGCGGCCTCGGCGTCGTTGTCCTTGAAGTCCATGGTCGCCCCTCCGTCAGGCCGCGTTGCGCGTTTCGAGCTGCGCCACCAGTCGCTCGCGCCACCGGTCGGGCGCGCCCGCCACCAGCGCCAGCTGGCGCGACCGGCGATAGAAGAGGTGGGGATCGGCGTCCCAGGTATAGCCGACGCCGCCGTGCGTCTGGATGTTCTCGCGCGCGGCGAAGTCGGCGGCCTCGGATGCCGCGACGCGCGCGGTGGCGGCGGCCAGCGGCAGCTCGGGCGCGTCGGAACCCCATGCCCAAGCGGCGTAGTAGCAGTTGGAGCGTGCCAGCTCGTTCCGGACGTACATGTCGGCCAGCTTGTGCTTGATCGCCTGGTAGCCGCCGATCTGCCGCCCAAAGGCGTAGCGCGACAGCGCATAGTCGCGCGCCATCTCCAGGCACCGGTCCGCCAGACCCAGCTGCTCAAAGGCGAGCGGCACGGCGGCGCGGTCGAACACCGCCTGGACCTGGGGCTCCACATCGCCGAGCCCGCCAAGCCGATCGGCCCCCAACTTTTCGGCTGGCGCACCGTCGAAGCGGACGCGCGCGACGTCGCGTGACGGGTCCAGGCTCTCCAGCGCCTCCGCCGCGACGCCCGTCCCGCGTTCCACCAGCCAGAGGCCGTCGGCGGCGGACACGACGTAGAGCCCGGCGTCGGTGCCGTCCGTCACCGGCAGCTTCTCGCCCGTGATCCGCCCGCCGTCCACGCGCGTGCGGGGGCTCGCATAGGCGCCCGCGCCCGGTCCTTCCGACGTGGCGAACGCCGCCATCACCTCGCCCGCCGCCAGGCGGGGCAGCCAGCGGCCGCGCTGTTCGTCCGACCCGTAGAGCGCCAGCGCCTCGGCGACGAAATAGGCGGCGGACGCGAAGGGAAGGGGCGCCAGCGCGCGGCCCAGCTCCTCCGCCAGCGCACACAAGGCCACGCGCGACAGGCCAAGCCCGCCATGCTCCTCCGGGATGGCGGCGCCCAGCCAGCCCTGCGCCGCGACGGCCGACCAGAGGTCACGGTCGAAGGGCCGGGCGGGATCGTCCAGCACGCCGCGGACTACCGCGGTGGAACAGCGCGCCGCCAGAAAGCGGCGGGCCTCGTCCCGGAGCATCTTCTGCTCGTCCGAATAGTCGAAATTCACGACCGCTACCCTCCCGGCCCGACTTGTGCTCCGCCGGATCCCTGTCCAGCCGGAGCATCCTGTACCCCATGGGGGGTGTCAAGCGAGCGCCCGTGTTGCGCGCCCGCCCGCGGCCCGCGATAGAGCGGTCAACAAGAGGGAGAGCATCGTTGAAGCCGCAGGCCATCGTGATCGCAAGGGTAATGGGCGCGTCGATGCTGGCGCTGGCCGCGCACCAGCTGTCCGCGCAGGTCGCGGCGCCACAGCAGACGCCTCCGGTGCAGGAGACGCAGGCACCCGAGGACCGGACGCTGCGCCCCGACCAACAGCCACCCGCGCTTCCCACGGCCACGCCCGCCCCGCAGACGGCGCCCGTGCAGCCGGCGCCCGCGCCAGTGTTCGCACCGACGGCCAAGCCCGCCAAGTGGGACGTCAACGCCCCGCCGGGCGCAGTCGTCCGCCAGGTGCCGATCCGCACCGCCGAGGGTAGCTGGATGGACCTGGACGTGAGCCCAGACGGTCACACGGTCGCCTTCGCGCTCTTGGGCGACATCTATACGATGCCGATCGGCGGCGGGCGCCCGACGCGGATCGCCGAGGGTCTGGCCTGGGAGGTGCAGCCGCGCTTCTCGCCGGACGGACGGCGCATCGCCTTCACGTCCGACCGGGGCGGCGGCGACAACATCTGGGTGATGAACCTCGATGGTTCAAACAAGGCACAGGTGACGCGTGAGGAGTTCCGCCTGCTGAACCAGCCGAGTTGGAGCCCGGACGGCCGCTTCATTGTCGCCAAGAAGCATTTCACCACCGGCCGCAGCCTAGGGACGGGCGAGGTATGGATGTACCACGTGTCGGGCGGCGCGGGCGTGCTACTGGTGAAGCGCCCCAACGAGGTTCACCAGAAGGAACTGGGCGAACCGGTCTTCGCGCCCGGCGGCCGCGCCGTCTATTTCACGCGCAACGTCACGCCTGGCCCGATCTTCGAATATGCGCAGGATTCGAACACGGAGCTGTTCGACATCGAGCGCTACGACCTGGACACGGGCGAGACGACCAAGGCGGTGACAGGCGAAGGCGGATCGGTGCGCCCCACGCCCTCGCCCGACGGCAAGCGTATCGCATTCGTGCGGCGCGAGGCCACGCGGTCCAAGCTCTACGTCAAGGACCTAGCCACGGGCGAGGAGCGCAAGATTTACGACGACCTGGACCAGGACGTCCAGGAGACCTGGGCGGTCACGGGCGTGTATCCGAACATGGCTTGGACGCCGGACAACCGGTCCGTCCTGTTCTGGGCCAAGGGCAAGCTGCGGCGCGTGAACGCGGACGGATCGGGCGCGGCGGTGATCCCGTTCGAGGTGAACGACACGCGCGGCGTGATCGACGCGCCGCACCCCGTGATCGCGGTGGCGCCCGACCGGTTCGAGACGCGGATGCCCCGCTTCGCGCAGGTGTCGCCGGACGGGCGGACCGCGGTGTTCGAGAGCCTGGGCAAGCTGTGGGTGAAGCCGGTGGGCGGCGGCGCGCCGCGGCGCCTGACGTCCGGGGACGATGCGGGCTTTGAGCTGTTCCCCAGCTGGTCGCGCGACGGGCGGACGATCGCGTTCGTGTCGTGGAGCGACGACGCGCTGGGCCGCATTCGCACGGTTGCGGCATCCGGCGGACGGGCGCGCGACGTGACGGCGACGCCCGGCCATTACGCACGGCCGCGCTTCTCGCCGGACGGCCGGACCATCGTGTTCGAGCGCGTGCCCGCCGGCAGCCTGACCTCGCCGCGCTACGGCGGCGACGCGGGCGCGTATCGCATCGCGGCGACGGGCGGCGAGCCGGTGCTGCTGGAGCGCGGGGCGGCGGCGCCACATTTCGGCGCGTCGAACGACCGCGTGTTCTTGGTCAAGGACGAGAACAAGGACGGCAAGTCCAGCCGCAAGCTGGTCAGCGTCGACCTGAACGGCCGCGACGAGCGCACGCATGCCACGGGCGAGCTGGTGACCGACTATGCCGTGTCACCCGATGGCCAGTTCGTGGCGTTTCGCCAGAACTACGCCGCCTATGCCGTGCCGCTGATGCCGGGCAACCAGTCGGTGGCGATCGCCGCCGACGCCAGGGCGCTGCCGGTCGTCAAGGCGAGCGCGGGCGGCGCGGACTATCTGCATTGGTCGAATGACGGGCAGCGGCTGCACTGGAGCCTGGGGCCGACGCTCTACGCGGCGGACGCCGCGCAGCTCTTTCCGTCCGCGCCGCGGGCGGAAGGGGCGCCGGGCTTCGTGCCGCCGACCACCGGCGTGTCGCTAGCGCGCGAGGTGATGGCGGCCAAGCCTACGGCCACCGTCGCGATCACGGGCGCGCGGCTGGTTACCATGCGCGACGAGGCCGGCGGCATCGTGGACGACGGCGTTGTGGTGATCCGTGGCGACCGGATCGTCGCGGTGGGGCCGCGTGCCTCCACCCCGATGCCCGCCGGCGCAACCGTTGTCGACGCGGCGGGCAAGACGATCATTCCCGGCCTGGTCGACGCGCACGCGCACGGTCCGGCCGGCGCGGACGAGCTGGTGCCGCAGCGCAACTGGTCGCTGATGCAGAACCTGGCGCTGGGCACGACCACGATCCACGACCCGTCCAACCGGTCGTCGGAGGTGTTCGCCGCGTCCGAGATGCAGCGTGCGGGCCTTATCATGGGGCCGCGCATCTTCTCCACCGGCGAGATCGTCTACGGTGCCAAGGCGGCCGACGTGTACGCCCAGATCGACAGCTTGGACGACGCGCTGGCGCATGTCCGGCGGCTGAAGGCGCAAGGCGGCCATTCGGTCAAGAACTACAACCAGCCCCGGCGCGAGCAGCGCCAGCAGGTGGTGGAGGCCGCGCGCCGCGAGAACATGCAGGTGGTGGCGGAGGGCGGGTCGCTCTTCGGCATGGACATGAACCTGGTGGCGGACGGCAACTCCACTTTGGAGCACAACGTGCCGCTGGAGTTCTTCTACGACGACGTTCTTCAGCTCTTCTCGCAGTCCAGGACCAACTACACGCCGACGCTGGTCGTCTCTTATGGCGGGCTGGCGGGTGATCCGTACTGGCGCGCGCACACGGACGTGTTCGCGCATCCCCTGCTGAAAGCGCACACGCCGCCGGCCAAGCTCCTGGCGGACAATGCCAGGCGCACCATCGCGCCCGAGAGCAATTACGTCGACGACGACAATGCGCGCGAGGCGCACAAGCTCGCCAAACGGGGCGTCCTGGTGTCGATCGGCGCGCACGGGCAGCAGGCGGGCATCGGATCGCACTGGGAGCTGTGGAGCTTCGTGCGCGGGGGCATGACGCCGGTGGAGGCGCTCAGGGCAGGGACCATCGTGCCGGCGAAGTCGCTGGGCATGGCAGCGGACATCGGGTCGCTGGAGCCGGGCAAGCTGGCCGACCTGGTGATCCTGGACGCGGACCCGACCGCGGACATCCGCAACAGCGACAAGATCGCCCGCGTGATGCTGGGCGGGCGCCTCTACGACGCAGCGACGCTGAACGAGGTCGCGACCGGCACCGCGCGGCGCGGCGCCTACTGGTGGGAGGACCGGGCCGGCCGTTGAGGCCGGCCCGTCCGGATCAGGCGGCGAAGGCGACCCGCGTGCGACGGCGCGCGGCGTAGCCGACCGCGAACAGGCCGACGATCATGGTCGCCCAGGTCGCGGGTTCCGGAATGGCGGCCGCGACCGGCTGGACGGTGAAGCGGAAGTTCGCGTCGCAACGGCTGGTGGCGTCGGCGGTGCAGCCCGTGAACGACTGTGACGACGGCACCGTCGAAACCAACCGGCCGCCGGCATAGGCGTCGGTGGTGGACGTGCTGGCCGGGCCGAACGCGATCGACAGGCGCGTGCTGGCCGTGCTGAGCAGCGCCGTGTAGGTCTGGCCGGCGGTCAGCGCCACGCTGTCGAGGCTGAAGTCGAACCACACGGGTGTCCGGTTGGTGGGACCCGTCACCGTGGCCGTGCGCGATGCGACCTCGGTGCCATTGAGGCCGGCGCCATTGAGCAGTCGGAACGTCAAGTCGCTGTTAGGCTGTCCCGCATTCAGCACCGCGAACTGGAAGCCGAAGCTGGTCAGGAGGCCGTTCTCGGCCACGAAGCTCTGGCCGAGGGGGCCAACCGAGCTGATGTTGGCGAGCCGCGTGCCGGACACGACCTCCAGCGCGTCGGCGGGAGCGGCGGCGAGGGCGGTGCTGGCGAGCACGGCCGCGAGAACGTGGCGAATCATGAGTTTACGCTTTCCCCCTGGACGAATTGGTCGCATCTCTGACAGCCATATGTGTCAGTCCGGCGACAAGGAAGCGCCGATCGGACGGCGAGGGCCATCTGACCCGTTCCGGAACAGGTTTGCCGATCACCAACGGGCGTTGCCAACTGCCACGGACCTGTCACATCAGATGCTTAACGCCTGGGCCGCTCCGGCGGCGTCCGGTCACGAACAGGGGGATATAGGGTCATGACGACGGCGTACTGGAACCTGGCGGGCGGCAGCCTGGAGCAGAACTGGAGCAACCCCGGTCTCATCACGGCCAACAACGACTGGTCGGGCGTGGCCAGCATCACCGGCTTTCGCGGCGACGACCTGACCACCGCGACCGGGGCCGATCCCCAGACGATCACCGGCACCAGCACGGTGGTCAACGTCATCGCCAACCAGACCAACCCCAACACCAACACCAGCGGCGGCATCGCCGAGTTCGCCATCGCCAATCCGGTGGTGGCGCTTCAAGGGTCGGGCACGGCGGACGCGCCCTATCTTTCCTTCTACCTGGACGCGACCGGCCGGCGCGACATCCGCGTGCAGTACAACCTGCGCGACGTGGACGGCAGTGCGGACAATGCGATCCAGGCGGTGGCGCTCCAGTACCGGATCAGCGAGACCGGGCCCTGGGTCAACGTGCCCGCAGGCTTCGTCGCCGACGCCACGGAAGGCGGCACCGCGACCAAGGTCACGGCGGTGGACGCGATCCTGCCGGTCGACGCCAACAACGCTGCGACGCTCCAGGTGCGCGTCATCACCACCAACGCCGCCAGCAACGACGAATGGGTGGGCGTGGACGACATCAACATCTCCAGCCAGGAGGCCGGCCCCGGCACGCCGGGCACGCTGAGCATCCAGGACACGTCCGTGCGCGAGGGCGACGGCGGCACGGCCGACCTGGCGTTCACCGTGAACCGCATCGGCGGTGCGGCGGGCGCGGTGTCGGCGACCTACACGGTGACGCTGCCCGGCGGTCGCGACGGCGCCGACGCCGCCGACTTCAACGGCCTGACGCTGACCGGCACCGTGAGCTTCGCCGCCGGCCAGACCAGCGCGCGCATCGTCCTGCCCGTGCGCGGCGACACGCTGCCCGAGTTCGACGAGCGCGTGACCGTGACCCTGTCCGACCCGACCGGCGGTGCCACGATCGACCGGGCGACGGCGACCGGCACCATTCTGAACGACGACATCCTGCCGCTGCTGATCGGCGACATCCAGGGCGCCGCCCACCTGTCGCCCGTGGCGGGCCAGGTGGTCCGGACCGCGGGCATCGTCACGGCGGTGGACAGCAACGGCTTCTACCTCCAGGATTTCGGCGACAACGACGTCCGCACTTCCGACGGCATCTTCGTGTTCACGGGCACGGCGCCGGACGTGTTCGTGGGCGACGGCATCAGCATCCAGGCGACCGTGACCGAGTTCCGCGGCGGCACGGGCGGGTTGACCATCACCCAGCTTTCCTCGGCCGACATCACCATCGATTCGACCGACAACGTCCTGCCCACCGCCGTGCTGATCGGCGATGGCGGCCGCCTGCCGCCGAGCCGGATCGTCGACAATGACGGGCTGACCAGCTTCGACCCCGACACCGACGGCATCGACTTCTGGGAGTCGCTGGAAGGGATGCGCGTCACGCTGGACGCGCCGCGCGTCGTGGCCAACACCGCCACCACCGTTGTCGGCGCCAACACATTCATCGAGACGGACGTAGTGGTCTCGGACGGCCGCGGCGCCACGGGCAACAACGCGCGCGGCGGCATCACCATCTCCGACGGGGACTACAACCCGGAGAAGATCCAGCTCCAGGTCGACCGCACCATCTTCGACGGCTTCAACCCGAACTACACGATCGGCGACCAGCTGACCAACGTCACGGGCGTGGTGAACTACTCGGCCGCCACCTATGAGGTGCTGGTGACCGAGGCCGTCTCCGTCACGCGCGACGTGACGCTGGGCCGCGAGGCGACGACACTGCGCGGCGACGCCGCGTCCCTGTCGCTGGCGACCTACAACCTGGAGAACCTGGACCCCACCAATACCAAGTTCGACCAGCTGGCGCGCGACATCGTCACCAACCTGGGCGGCCCGGACGTGCTGGGCGTGCAGGAGATCCAGGACGCCAACGGCGCGGCGTCCGGCGGCACGCTGTCGGGCCAGGCAACGGCGGACCGGCTGATCGCGGCCATCCGCAACGCCGGCGGCGGCACCTATGCCTATGTCGAGATCGCGCCGTCCGCCGCCAACACCACGGGCGGCGAGCCCAACGGCAACATCCGCAACGGCTTCTTCTACAATGTCGATCGCGTCGGCTACGTCGCCGGCAGCGCGGAGCTGATCGACGGCGCCTATTCCGGCACGCGCCGCCCGCTGGTGGCCGAGTTCGACTTCCTGCCTACCGGCGAGCGCCTGACCGCCATCAACGTCCACCTGACGTCGCGGGGCGGCAGCGAGCCGCTGTTCGGCGCCAACCAGCCGCCCGCCGACGCCGGCGACGCGGCGCGCACGGCGCAGGCGCTGGGCGTCAAGAACTATGTGGCGGCGCTGCTCCAGACCGACCCGGCGGCCAAGGTCGCGGTCATGGGCGACTGGAACGGCTTTTCTTGGGAGAATGCACAGACCCAGCTGACCGACCGCGCGCGCGGCGGCATGTTCACCGACCTGAACACGCTTCTGGCGCCCGAGGAGCGGTACAGCTACATGTTCCAGGGCAATTCGCAGCAGCTGGACCATATCCTGGTCACCGACAACCTGCTGCCCGGCGCGCGCTACGACGCGGTGCACATCAACTCGGAGTTCGCCGGCAACCGCCCGACAGACCACGATCCGCAGCTGACGCTGCTGCGGATGGACAATGGGCCCGTTCCGCAGGCCGCGGCCTTCGACCACGTATCGCAGGCGGCGTTCGGCGCCGACACCGGCCCCTACACTGACCATGGCATCATGGCGGTGCAGATGGCCGACATGCAGCTCGTCTCCGAGTTGATCGTCCTGATGCAGTAACTGGCGGGTCCGGCGCGGCCTGAACGGGTGCGCCGACGCTGGAATGCGGGCACGGGCGGCGATAGGGAACGGGAATGCCGCTCGCGCCCGAACACGTGCTGGTGGTGGGAGGCGGCTTCTCGGGCACGCTTCTCGCCATCAATCTCCTCCGCCACGACGGTCCCCGCGCGACCCTGGTGGAGCGCCGGCCCGACCAGGTGGCGCGCGGCGTCGCCTATTCGGCCGCGCACCCCCGCCACCTGCTGAACGTCCGTGCCGCCAACATGAGCGCGTTGCCCGACGACCCCGGCCACTTCGTCCGCTGGTTGGGTGAACGGGGCGAGGCCGGCGCGACCAGCTTCGTGCCGCGCACCACCTACGGCACCTATCTGCGCGAGCTGCTGGAACAGGCGCGTGCCGCCGCGCCCGACCGGCTGACGCTGGTGGAGGACGAGGTGATCGCGCTGGATGAGGGCACGCGCGGCGTCTCCGCCCGGCTGAAGGGCGGCACCATGCTGCTGGGTGACGCGGCGGTGCTGGCGGTGGGCAACCTGCCGCCGCACGACCCGCCAGGGCTGGACGCGGAGGCCCTGCCGCGCGGCAGCTATTGTCCCGACCCCTGGGCCGCCGACCTGGCGGCGGGGCTGACGGACGCGGACGAGGTGCTACTGCTGGGCACGGGCCTGACCGCAGTGGACGCGGCGCTGCTGCTGGACGCGGCGGGTTTTCGCGGGCGCATCCTGGCGCTGTCCCGCCGCGGCCTCCACCCCCGCCGCCACCTGGACGGACAGCCGCCCGTCGCGGGCGCGACCGAACGGCCGGCAGGCAGCCTGTCCACCGTGGCACGCACGCTTCGCGGCCGGGCGGGCGAGGCCGGCTGGCGCGCCGCGGTGGACGAGCTGCGCCCCGTCACCCAGATGCTGTGGAGCAGCCTGTCGGACGGGGAGCGCGCGCGCTTCCTGCGTCACGCCCGGCCGTGGTGGGACGTGCACCGCCACCGGCTTGCACCCCAGGTCGCGGACCGGATCGACGCGCTGGTCGCCGAAGGCCGGCTGCACTTCGCCGCGGGCAAGCTGCTGAGCGCGGAAGCGGACGGCCCGGGCATCCGGCTCCGCTGGCGTCCCCGGGGCGCGGCGGAGCCAGTCGAGACGCGCGCGCGCCGCGTGGTCAACTGCACCGGGCCGCAGGGTGACCTGACGCGCAGCCGCGAGCCGTTGTTGCGGCACCTGCTGGGAAGCGGCGCCATCCGCCCGGACGCGCTACACCTGGGGCTGGACGTGGACGCGCAGGCGCGCGTGCTGGGCCGGGACGGCGCGCCGTCCGACCGGCTGCACGCGGTCGGGCCCATGACGCGCGGCGGCGTGTGGGAGATCGTGGCCGTGCCCGACATCCGCCACCAAAGCTGGGACCTGGCCCGCCGCCTGTCCAACGCGCAGTGGGTGGGCGGCGAGGGCCTTTGATGCAGGATCGCGCCCGCAGCCAGAACGCGACCATGACTGACCTGTCACCATCCCGCTGGTCCATCGCCGTTGATCGCGGCGGCACCTTTACCGACGTGGTGGCGCGCAGCCCCGACGGCCGGCTGCTGACCGCCAAGCTGTTGAGCGACGATCCCGGCCGCTACGACGACGCGGCGGTGGAGGCGGTGCGGCGGCTGACCGGCACGGCGCCCGGCGAACCCCTGCCGCCGCTGGACCTGCGCATCGGCACCACCATCGCCACCAACGCGCTGCTGGAACGACGCGGCGAGCCGACGCTGCTGGTGGTGACCCGCGGCTTCGCCGACGCGCTGACGATCGGATACCAAGAGCGACCGGACATCTTCGCCAAGGCGATCCAGCGCGCGGCGCCGCTGGCCGCCGAGGTGGTCGAGGCCGAAGAGCGCGTTTCGGCCGAGGGCGAGGTGCTGGTTCCGCTGGACGAGGCGGCGGCGGAGGCGGCGATGCGCGCCGCCCACGACCGCGGCCTGCGATCGGTCGCGATCGCGCTGCTCCACGGCTGGCGGCACACCGAACATGAGCGGCGGATCGCCGTCATCGCCGAGCGGATCGGCTTCTCGCAGGTTTCCGTCAGCCACCGCGTGGCCCCGCTGATCCGGCTGGTGACGCGCGGCAACACCACGGCGGCGGACGCCTATCTGTCGCCGGCGCTCCACCGCTACGTCGCGGGGCTGGAGGCGGCGCTGGGCGACGCCGCCCGGCCGCTGTTCATGCAGTCGTCGGGCGGGCTGGTGGCGGGCGCCGCCTTTGCAGGCCGCGACGCGCTGCTGTCCGGGCCTGCGGGGGGCGTGGTGGGTATAGCGGCCGCCGCGGCGGGCGCGGGCGTCGATCGGGTGATCGGGTTCGACATGGGCGGCACCTCCACCGACGTCTGCCTCTATGCCGGCCGCTACGAGCGACGCGACGAGGCGGTGCTGGCGGGCGTGCGGCTGGCGGCGCCCATGCTCAGGATCGACACGGTGGCGGCGGGCGGCGGGTCGGTCTGCCGGTTCGAGGGCGAGGCCGGACGCGGCGGACGCTTCGTGGTGGGGCCGGAGTCCGCGGGCGCGGTGCCGGGCCCGGCCTGCTACCGGCGCGGCGGGCCGCTGACGGTGACCGACTGCAATCTGCTGCTGGGCAAGATCGACCCGGCCGCCTTTCCCGCGGTGTTCGGGGAAGGGGGCGACCAGCCGCTCGACCCGGAGGCCGCGGCCGCGCGGCTGGACGAACTGATCGACCGGGCGGGAGCCGCGACCGGCCGCCGGCCGGGGCGCGAGGAAACGGCCGAGGGGCTGGTCGGCATCGCCGTCGCCAGCATGGCCGCCGCCATTCGCGCCGTGTCGGTGGCGCGCGGCGAGGACCCGGCCTCGTTCGCGCTGGCGTGCTTCGGCGGGGCAGGCGGGCAGCACGCCTGTCTGGTCGCCGACGCGCTGGGCATGGACCGGGTGCTGGTCCACCCGCTGGCAGGCGTGCTGTCCGCCTATGGCATCGCGCTGGCGGACCGGCGCGCGGGACGCGAGGCCACGGTGGCGCTGCCGCTGGAGGACCAGGCGGGCCTTGCCGCCGCCGCCGCCCGGCTGGAGGCCGACGCCCGCGCCGAGCTGGAAGGGCAGGGGCTCGACCCCGACGCGCTCGGCACGGAGCGGCACGTGCTGGTCCGCTATGCCCGGACCGAGCAGGGCGAGGAGGTGCCGCTCGGTTCCCCGGCGGCCATGCGGGCGGCGTTCGAGGCGGCGCATCGGCGGCGCTTCGGCTTCGTGTCCGACGACGCGCTGGTCGCCGAGCGGCTGCGCGTTGAGGCGTTCGCGCCGGGTGCGGACCCAGCCGGCTTCGCCGCCGCGCCGTCCGAGGGGGCCGCCCCGCCGCCCGGCCAGGCCGGCGTGTTCATGGCCGGCGCCCGGCGCGCCGCGGCGCTCCATGTGCGCGAGGACCTACCCCGCGGCGCTGCCGTCGCCGGGCCGGCGCTGATAACGGAACGCACCTCTGCGGTGGCGGTCGAACCCGGCTGGACCGCGCGCGTCCTTTCCGAGGGCACGCTGCTGCTGGAGCGGACGGAGGCGCCGTCCGTCGCCGCCGGACAGGACGCGGGTATGCCCGATCCCGTCCGACTGGCGATTTTCGGCGGCCTGTTCATGGGGCTGGCGGAGGAGATGGGGGCGGCGCTCCAGCGGTCGGCGGCGTCGGTCAACATCCGGGAGCGGCTGGACTTCTCCTGCGCGGTGTTCGACGGACGCGGCCACCTGATCGCCAACGCGCCGCATATCCCCGTGCACTTGGGATCCATGGGCGACAGCGTGCGCGCACTGATCGCCGCGCGGGCAGCAGACGGGCGCGGGTGGCGGCCGGGCGACGCCTGGGCGCTGAACGATCCCTATCGCGGCGGCACGCACCTGCCCGACATCACGGTGGTGCAGCCGGTCTTTGCCGGCGGCGACGCGCCCGCCTTCTTCGTGGCGGCGCGCGGGCATCACGCGGACGTGGGTGGGACGGAGCCCGGCTCCATGCCCGCCGACAGCCGCACGCTGGCGGACGAGGGCGCGGTCCTGTCCGACCTGCTGCTGGTGGAGGACGGCGTCTTGCGCGAGCGGGCGTTCCGCGACGCGCTGGCGGCGGGGCCCTGGCCGGCGCGCGATCCCGACCGCAACCTGGCCGACGCCGCCGCCCAGGTCGCCGCCTGCGCGCGGGGTGCGGCCGGGCTGGAACAGCTCTGCGTTGCACAAGGGCGCGAGACGGTTACGGCCTATATGGCGCACGTCCAGGCGGACGCGGAGGCGACCGCACGCCGGCTGATCCGCACGCTGGCGGACGGACGCTTCGCCTATGCCATGGACGACGGCGCCACCGTGCGGGTGGCGGTGACGGTGGACCGCGAGGCCGGCGGCCTGCTGGTCGATTTCGCCGGCACCAGCGAGCAGCGGCCGGGCAACACCAACGCGCCCGTCGCCGTGGTGCGCGCGGCCGTGCTCTACGTGCTCAGGCTGCTGGCGGGCGGCGACGCGCCGCTCAACGACGGCTTCCTGCGGCCTGTGACGATCCGCGCGCCCGAGGGCTCGATGCTGAACCCGCGGCCCGGCGCCGCGGTGGTGGCCGGGAACGTGGAGGTCAGCCAGGTGGTCACGGACGCGCTGCTGGGCGCGCTGGGCGCCATGGCGGCGTCGCAGGGGACCATGAACAACCTGACCTTTGGCGATGGCCGGCTCCAATATTACGAGACCATCGCGGGCGGATCGGGCGCGGGGCCGGGCTTCGCCGGCACGGCCGCGGTGCAGACGCACATGACCAACAGCCGCCTGACCGACCCGGAGGTGCTGGAAACGCGCTTTCCCGTGCTCCTGGAGGAATTCTCCATTCGGCGGGGATCGGGGGGCGAAGGCAACTGGCCCGGCGGCGACGGCGCGGTGCGGCGGCTTCGCTTCCGGGCCGCGATGCGCGCCAACATCCTGTCCAACCGCCGCCGGGTCCCGCCCTTCGGCCTGGCGGGCGGCGGTGACGGCGCACCGGGCGTCAACCGGGTCGAGCGGGCGGACGGCGGCGCGGAGGCGCTGGGCTCCACCGCGTCCGTCGCGATGGCGCCGGGCGACGTGCTGGTGATCGAGACGCCGGGCGGCGGCGGATGGGGAAGGGTGGGGGAAGAGCCTTGCTCGTCCTGATCGGCGTGGCCGTGGTGGCGCTGGGGTTCCTGCTGCGCCTCAACCCGCTGCTGGTAGTGGCGGTGGCCGCGCTGGCGACGGGGTTGGCGGCGGAGCTGTCGCCGCTGGCGGTGCTGGACGCGTTCGGTCACGCCTTCAACGAGGCGCGCTACGTGTCTGTCGTCTACCTGGTGCTGCCGGTGATCGGGCTACTGGAGCGTTCAGGTCTACAGGCGCGCGCGCGGTCGCTGGTGGCGGGCTTCGCGCGGCTTACGGCCGGACGGCTGCTCATCGGGTACCTGCTGTTCCGCCAGGTCACGGCCGCGCTGGGCCTCACCTCGGTCGCGGGCCATGCCCAGACGGTACGCCCGCTGGTCGCCCCCATGGCGGAGGCCGCGGCGGGCGACACCGCCGATCCGGAGCAGGTGCGCGCGCTGGCCGCCGCCACCGATAATGTGGGGCTCTTCTTCGGCGAGGACATCTTCCTGGCGATCGGCTCCATCCTGCTGATGAAGGGCGTGCTGGAGGGGATGGGCATCGCGCTGGAGCCGTTCCAGCTGTCCGTCTGGGCCATCCCCAGCGCGATCGCCGCCTTTCTGATCCACGGCGGCCGCCTGCTGCTGTTCGACCGGCGGAGCAGACGCCGATGATCGGGCTCAACCTCGTCTATCCGCTGGCTGGCGCCACCTTTCTGGCGTTCGCGTTGCTGGGCGCGGGCGAGCGGCGCTGGTGGAACGCCGGTTTCCACGCGCTGGTGGCGGCAAGCTTCCTGCTGGGCGACCGGCTGGGGGACCGGGGCAACGGCGTGCTGGTGCTGGCGCTGGTAGCGGTGGCCGCGTCGGGCCGGATGCGCCGCGCCGGACCCCAGCCAATTCCGCGCGAGGGACGGAGCCCCCGTCTGTTCGCGGTGGCGCTGGTGGTGCCGCTCACCGCGCTGCTGGGTACGTTCCTGTTCAAGGCGTTCCCGGCGCTGGTGGACCCGAAGCAGGCGACGCTGGTGGCGCTGGCGGCAGGCACGGTGCTGGCGCTGCTGCTCGGCTATGCCTCCCTTCGCCCGCCGCGGGCCGTGGAGCCTTTCGCGGCCGGCCGCGCGCTGGCGGACGAGATCGGCTGGGCGGCCGTGCTGCCACAGATGCTGGCGTCGCTGGGGGCGGTGTTTGCGCTGGCGGGCGTGGGCGGCGTGGTGGGAACGCTGGTCGGCGGGCTGATCCCGGCCGGCAGCGTGGCCGGCGCCGCGATCGCCTATGGGCTGGGCATGGCGCTGTTCACGATCGTGATGGGCAACGCGTTCGCCGCCTTTCCGGTGATGGCGGTCGCGATCGGCATCCCGCTCCTGGTCCAGCGGTACGGGGCCGATCCGGCGCCGGTGGCGGCGGTGGGGATGCTGGCGGGCTTCTGCGGCACGCTGCTGACCCCCATGGCCGCCAATTTCAACCTGGTCCCCGCCGCCCTTCTGGATCTGCGCGACCGGTACGGCGTGATCCGCGCCCAGGCGCCCACCGCGGCGGCGCTGCTGGCGTTCAACATCGGCTTGCTATGGTGGGTGGCGTCATGACGGTGGATCGGGACATGGTGGATCGAGACAGGGCGGCCGGGTTCGCGCAGGTGACGCTGTCGCATGTCGGCCGGCCTTATCCCTACAAGATGGACCATGTGCTGGCCGGACCCGAGGACGCGGCCGAGCCCCGGCACTTTCACCGCATCTTCCGGGGCAGCTACGACTGGCACAGCTGCGTTCATGGCTGGTGGCAGTTGCTCACCATCGCGCGCCTCCACCCCGACCTGCCCGAGGCGGCCGAGATCCGCGCGCGCGCGGACGCGGAGTTCACGCCCGAGCGCGTGGAACAGGAACGCGCCTATCTGTCGCGTCCCACCAGCGGGGGGTTTGAACGCCCCTATGGCTGGGCGTGGCTGCTGAAGCTGCACGGCGAGGCCGCCCGGCACGACGCGCCCTGGGGCGATGCGCTGGAGCCGCTGGCGCGCGCCTTTGCCGCGCGGTTCGACGGCTATCTGCCGCGGCTCACCTATCCGATCCGCGTCGGTACCCATCCCAACACCGCCTTCGCGCTGACCATGGCGCTGGAATGGGCGAAGGAGCAGGACCCCGCGCTCGCCGCCCTGATCCGGGAGCGGGCGGTGGATTGGTATGCGGGTGACCGCGACTGCCAGGCCTGGGAGCCGTCGGGCGACGACTTCTTGTCATCCGCGCTGACGGAGGCGCTGCTGATGGCGCGCGTGCTGCCGGCGGCGGAGTTCCGTGCCTGGTTCGATGCCTTTCTGCCTCGCCTGACGCAGGGCGAGCCCGCGACTCTGTTCGTGCCCGCGCACGTGTCCGACCGCACGGACGGCAAGATCGCGCACCTGGACGGACTGAACCTCAGCCGCGCCTGGTGCTGGCGCGGGCTGGTGCGAGCGCTGGGGCCCGATCATCCCGCCGCGGCGCGCATGGACGAGGCGGCCACACGCCACCTGGAAGCCGCGCTGCCGCACCTGGCGGACGATTACATGGGCGCGCACTGGCTCGCCAGTTTCGCGCTGCTGGCGGTGCTGGAAGGGCGCGGTTAACCGAACCTCTACGTCCTGCCGCTAGCGCAGGAGCGATGCGATGGATCGCCGTCTCTCCGCTGCCTCTGTTCGCGCTGCCTCTGTTCGCGCTGCCGCTGGCGCTCGCCTCCTGCGTGCCGGGATCCGAAGCGCCCCGCGCCGCCGATGCGCGAACACAGCCCGTGGTTCGCGGGTCCGCGCTGCTGCGCCGGCTGGCGCTGGACGTGCCCGCCGACCTGGAAGCCGCTCCCGCCCGCGCGCCTGCTCCCATGGTGGCCGCCCAGCCCTTCGCCGCGCAGGCCGCATCGGCGGAGGACGCGTTGCGCGCGGAGGATTGCCTGACGGCCGCCATCTACTACGAGGCGCGGTCGGAGCCGCTGGACGGCCAGCGCGCGGTCGCCCAGGTGGTGCTGAACCGCGTGCGCGACCGCGCCTTTCCGCGCAGCGTGTGCGGCGTCGTCTACCAGGGATCGGGGCGCTCGACCGGCTGCCAGTTCAGCTTCACCTGCGACGGATCGATGAACCGGCCGCGCGATCCGTCCGCCTGGGAACGGTCGCGCGGCGTCGCCGCGGCGGCGCTGGCGGGTGCGGTCTATGCGCCCGTGGGCACCGCCACCCATTACCATGCCAGCTACATGCTCCCCTGGTGGGCCTCCAGCCTGGTGCGCGTGGGGGCGGTCGGCTCGCACCTCTTTTATCGCTGGGGCGGCCAGCTGGAACGCGCACTGGCCCTTCGCCAGACCTATGCCGGCCACGAGCCGGTGCCCGGCCGGTCGCCCGATCCAATGGCCGATCCGTCCGCGGAGACGGAGGTGGCCGGCGTCCGCATCCTGCGCGGCGCGCAGTTCGAGTCCGGCGTGGCGGTGCATCGCGGCATCGACGCCACGGAGGAAGAACCGCCCGAGGGGGCCGGTGCGTCCGCCGTCGCGCTTCACCTGGGCGAGGCGCCGTCCGCCGCCGGCTTTCGGCCGCATATGGTGGCCGGCGTCCGCGTCCATCGCGGCGCACCCCCGTCCGCGCTGGAGGCGGATCCCACCTGATCCCCGTTAGCCTGCGGAACGTCGGGCCCGCGCGTTCGTCCTTGCCGCGACGGATGCAGGAGGGCGACGATGGCGATCTTCAACAAGGACATGGTGCAGCTCGCGGAGGCGAACGACTTCTGGCAGAAGGAGGTGTTCCGCGACCCTCGCGTTCAGGTGGTGCTGATGAGCATCCCGGCCGGCGAGGAGATCGGAACGGAGACGCATCCCGCCGATCAGACCACCTTTATCGTGTCGGGCGACGCGCAGGTCACGATCGACGGTCACAACACAAAGGCCGGCCCCAACCACATGGTGGTGGTGCCCAAGGGGGCCAAGCACAACATCGTCAACAAGGGCTCGGGCGACCTCAAGCTCTTCTCCGTCTACGCGCCACCCGCCGAGCCGGAGGGCGCGGCCTTTCGCACAAAGGCGGAGGCGGAGGAGGCCGAGAAGGGCCTGCTGGAACGCGCCGCGGAGAAGGTGAGGGACGCGATCGGGCGATGACGCTTCGCGACCACCGCGTCGTCGTCACCGGGGCTTCCAGCGGCATCGGCGCCGCCACGGCGCTGGCCTTTGCCAGACAGGGCGCCCGGCTGGTGCTGGGCGCCCGGGGCGAGGCCGGGCTGGAGGACGTGGCGCGCCGCTGCCGCGACGTCGGCGGCGAAGCCGAGGTACGGGTGGTGGACGTGACGGACGGGGGTGCGGTGGCGACCTTCGCAGCCCAGGCCCGCGACCGGCTGGGCGGCATCGACCTGTGGTTCAGCTGCGCCGGCATCGGCGTACTGGGACGGTTCGAGGACGTTCCCCTCGCCGATCACCGCCAGGTGATCGACGTCAACCTGATCGGCCACCTCAACGAGGCGCACGCCGTGCTGCCGATCTTTCTGGCGCAGGATCGCGGCACCTGGGTCAACATGATCTCGGTGGGCGGGCTGGCGGCGACGCCCTATGCCGCCGCCTACGCCGCCAGCAAGTTCGGGTTGCGCGGCCTGTCCCAGGCGCTCCGGGGCGAGCTCTCCAAGCGTCGGCACATCTATGTGTGTGACGTGTACCCGACGTTCGTGGACACGCCGGGCATCGACCATGCGGGCAACTACACCGGGGCGCGGCTGTCGCTGCCGCCGGGCTCGCTGTCGCCCGACACGGTGGCGCGGGCGGTGGTGCGGCTGGCGCGCCGGCCGCGCAACTCCACCTTTGTGGGCGCGCCGGGCATCGTCATGGAGCTGGGACAGCTGCTCGTGCCCAACCTCCTGTCGGCCGGCATGAACGGTTTCCTGGACGTCTGGTCCCGCCGCGCGCCGCCGGGCGAGGACACGGACGGCACGCTCCGCCAGCCGCCCGCGACCGCCAGCGGTGCCGATGGCGGCCGGCGCCACCCCGAACGCCGCCGCGCGGTCGCGATCGGCGCAGGCTTTGCCTCTCTCGTCGCGCTAGGCGCCTTAGCCTTGGGCGCCTCTCGCCGGCGGGCGGAGAAGGGCTAGCGGGCGCTCGCCGGAAGGCGCCGCTCGGCCAGCGCGGGCAGGTCCGCGAAGGTCGCGAAACGCCCGGCCGGCCGTTCCTCGGCCACATCGGCGGCGCCATAGCCATGCTCGTAGAGAAGGAGCGGTACGCCCGCCGCCTCCGCGGCGCCCGCGTCCACGTCGCTGTCGCCCACGAACAGCGCGGCTTCGGCACTCGCCCCCAGCAGCGCCAGCGCATGGGTGACCGGCAGCGGATCGGGCTTGGATCGCTCGGTCGTGTCGCCGCCCACCACCGCATCGAAGAAGCGATCCAGGTCGTGCGCCGCGAGCAGCGCGGCGGCCAGGCCCTCGGGCTTGTTGGTGACCACGCCCATCCGCCATCCCGCCGATGCCAGCGCAGCCAGCGCCTCGCGCACGCCCGCATAGACGATGGCCGGATCGGACGGCGCATCGCGCAGCAGTGCTCGGAACGCGGCTAGATCGGCGTCGGGATCGCCCGCCACCGAGCCCAGCGCCCGCCCGACCAGCGCCGGCGCGCCCAGGCTGACCAGCGGGCGAACCGTCTCCACCGCCACGGCCGTACCCCCACGGGCCTCGCTGAGACGGGAAAGCGCGGCGGCGATGTCGCGTGCGCTGTCCACCAGTGTGCCGTCCAGGTCGAACAGGATCGCGCGCGGCGCGGGCGCCGTCGTCACCGCCGCGTCAGTTCATCAGCGGGATGAGCATGTTCTCCGCCAGCTCCTCGCGAGACAGGAACGGGGCCAGGTCCTCCAGAGGGGCGGTGACCATGGTGCCGTCCTCGCGCACGCGCGACGACAGCTTGGGCGCGAAGTTCTGGGCCTTGTCCACGAAGACCTCGCAGATCGCAGGTCCCGGTGCCGCCAGCGTCTGGCGGATGGCGTCCGCCATGGTCGCGTGGTCGCTGGTGGATGCATAGGCCAGGCCGAACGCCGCGGCGATCTTGCCGAAGTCCGGAAAGGTCACGCCCGAATCCGGGCCGCAGCCCACCGAGAAGCCGTTGAAGTGCGACTGCTGCGACTGGCGGATCGAGTGGTAGCCGGAATTGTTGTACAGGAAGATCTTGGCCGGGATGCGCTGACCGACGATTGTCTGCAGCTCCTGCAGGTTCTGCATGATGCTGCCGTCACCCGCCATGCAGATCAGCCGCTCGGACCCTTCGGGCATGGCGTGCCAGGCGCCGATCGCGGCGGGCAGGTCGTATCCCATGGAGGCCGCGCCCGAGTTGGAGTAGAGCCGCTGCCCACGCTTCAGCCTGGCGGCCTGGACGGTCACCACCGCCGCGGTGGCGTCGGCCATGACGATCACCTCGTCCGGTGCCAGCTGCTCGAACAGCGCCTCCGTGAAGCAGTACGGGTTCACGACGTCCGTCGTTTCCCAATATTCCGGCAGCACCGCGCTATAGCGGCGACGGCGCTCCATCGCCCAGTCGACATAGCGCCGGTGCGCGTCGGATGCCTGATACCCGTCCAGCTCCTCCAGCATGACGGTCAGGAACTGCTTAAGCTCCGCATGGACGGGCACGTCGATCGACAGCGTCGGCTTGCCTAGCTCAGCGGCGTCCACGTCGACCATGATCTTGCGCGCGGCGCGGGCGAAGGACGCGAAATTGTAGCTGATCTGGCGGATGTTCAGCCGGCACCCCAGCACCATCAGCAGGTCGGCGTTCTGGACCGCGAAATTGCCCGACCGGTCGCCCACCGTACCCGGCCGGCCGACATAGAGCGGATGATCGTCGTCCACCACGTCCTGCGCGTTCCAGCCCGGTGCGATCGGCACGCCCAGCCGCTCCGCGACCTGCAGGAACAGGTCATGGGCGCCCGAGATGCGGACGCCGGTGCCCGGCAGCAGCACCGGTCGCTCGGCGGCGCGGAACTCGGCGATCACGCGGCGCGCGGCATCGCGAAGCGACTCGCCGGTCAGCCAGCCATATTCGGCCGGCAGGGCGAAGTCGCGGCCATAGCCCTCGACGCGCGGGTCGAAGCCGCGCAGCGTGTCCGGGTCGATGCGGGCGGCCTGCACGTCGATGGGGATGTCCACCCAGACCGGACCTGGCCGGCCCGTCTCGGCCAGCCAGAGTGCCTTTTCCACCAGGTAGCGCGCGTCCTGCGGGTCCTCGATCATGACGGCGAACTTGGTGACGGGCTTCACCATGGCGATGATGTCCGCCTCCTGGTCGCCCAACTGGCGCAGGCGCACGGGCGCGTTCTGACGCAGCGTTTCGCGCTTCACCTGCCCCGACAGGACGATCATGGCGATAGAGTCGGTATAGGCGCCGTGCACCCCGTTAAGCGCGTTGATGCCGCCGGGCCCCGTGGTGACGTTCACCGCCGCAAGCCGGCCGGACAGGCGCGTATAGCTCTCGGCGGCCATGGCCAGCGCCTGCTCGTGGTGGCAGCAGACATAGGACAAGCCCTCGGCCCGGCCCAGCGCGTCGTTCAGGTGCATGGCCCCGCCGCCCGTCAGCATGAAGACGTGCCGCACGCCGTGCGCGGCGATCAGGGAGGCGACATAGTCGGAGAGCCGGACCTCGGGCATGAGAACTCCTGGAGCAGGGAAGCGGGGAGGGGCAAACGGAACGGCCCCGCCGCGTGCCGTGGCAGCGACGGGGCCGGAAGAAGGTGAGGATGGGCGAAGCCGCCCGGCCGTTCAGGCGACCGCGCGGGGCATGATGTCGCGGGCGTCGACATATTCCATGCCGCGATCCTCGATCAGCGCGCGCAGCTCGGGATCGGCGGCATAGCCCGCGTCCACGGCGGAAAGGCTCAGCGGTGCGTTCGCCTTGATTGGCTCGCGCAGTACCTCGCCGGTCTCGAACTCTCGGGATGAGATCTGGCCCTTGAGCAGCGGCACCGCCAGGAACACGTCGTCGTCCGTCAGCACATGGCCGGCGGGCAGGTCGTGCCGGGCATAGGCACCGCGCACCAGCGCATCCAGGTAGCGCACCTCCTTCTCGGGCACGCAGCGGCGGGCGCTCGCGCCGCCACCGCACATCTCGCGCGCCTTGTTGAAGGCCTTGAACCAGGTGTCGGCCTGGTAGGGCTGGGTGCAGTAGGAGCTGACCGGCACGCCCTCATGGTCGATGTCGATGTGACGCTCGAAGGTGCGGGCGCCCTTGCCATAGGCGATCAGGATGGAATCGTGCCAGTCGCGATGCTCGTGCGTGGACAGGCCGATGGTGATGCCGGGGTAGCGTGCGCGCAGATAGTCGATCTGGTTCAGCTCGAGTTCGCTGTCCTCCGACGGATAGATCGACACGCAGTGGTTGAGCGCGAAAGGGACGTCGCGCGATGTAAAATAGGTCACCAGCTCGTCGATGTGGCGCTCATCGGCGCCGCCCGACGACGCCACCACCGGCTTGCCCGAGGCGGCCAGCTTGCGCAGCAGGGTCTTGTCGCGGATGTCGGAGCTGGCAATCTTGAGGATGTCCACGCCGAACTCGACGCACTTGTCGACGCTGGTCTCGTCGAAAGGCGTGACCATGGTCAGCATGCCCTCGGCACGGATCGCCTCCACCATGGCGCGAAGGCTGTCCCAGGGCATCTGGGTGTCCAGCGTCTTCTTGATGTAGCGCACGTCCGACCGGTCGCGGAAATCCGAATGAACAAACGTGTCCACGTCGCGGAACTGAAGCTTGATCGAGGCCTTGACCCCGTTGTCCCGGACGACCTGGGCGAAGTCGCGGATGATCTTGAGGCCCCGGTCGAGCTTGCCCCAGTGATTGTTGGCAAGCTCAAGCACGAAAAGGTCGTCGAAAATCGAGTTCGGCAAATTACTTCCCCTAGCTTCCGGCTAAACGCACCGTAGCTGTGCGACACGTTCCCTAAATGCGCCCTAACCCCTTTTAAGACTCCGGGGGACGCACCGGCTCTGTTAACTCCGGTAGACCAACCCTTTCCCCCTCGCAACCCGGCCCGTCCTAAGTGACTAGGATGGCTGGTCTTGTGCCTTGTCCAGGCGCGGATGGCGGCTGGTATTGAGCCTTTATCCGGGCACGAGCGATGGCTGGTCTTGAGCCCCTATCCAGGCCCGGGTGTCGGCGATCTGCCGCTCAAGGGAGGCGAACTGCCGATCAACCGCCATGGCCAGCGACCGGGTCTGGGCGAACGCCCCCAGATAGATGCTGGGTCGGGTCCAATCGACCGGCTCGCGATCGACGGACCCAGGCGCAAGCCCGGTCGCCGCCGCCACGCGATCGGCCAGGTCGCCCATCTCCAGCACCTCCCCGCCGCAAAGGTCCACCGGTGCGGGCAGGCCGATCCCCTGGGACAGCGCGGCCAGGACCAGGTCGCAGAGATCGGCCACGTGGAGGTAGGACCGGAAAACGGGTACGCGTGCCCCGACCCTGATCCGCCCCGAGAGCTGCGCCTGTGCCAGCATGTCGCCGAGCGCATAGGATCGCACCTTGTTCATGTACGGACCGGCGATGTTCCATATACGTCCCGCCAGCGTGGGAACGCCCGTCCGCGCCGACCATTCCAGCAGCCGGTCCTCCTGGCGCAGCTTGCACAGGCCATAGGGGTGGCGATCGCGCCCGTCCGCCGCCAGCGCCGCGGCGCCCGACGAGGCGGCGAACACGGCGCGTGGGGTCCGAGAGCCGATCGCGTCAAGGAGCCGGTCGTCGATTGCCAGGTTGGTGTCGGTAAAGCGCCGCTCGCCGAGCAGTTCCGCCTTTTCCTTGGTCAGATAGGCGAGGTGGACCACCAACGCGCCGTCCACATCCGTGCCGGTCAGCGTGTCGAGCGGCCTGACGGGAAGCGAGAGGCCGGCCACCGTCACCTCGCCCGAACGCGATCCGAACAGGCGCACGTTGCGGTGCCAGTGCGGATCGCCGCTTCCGGCGAGTCGCGCCAGCATCGCCTGCCCGATCCAGCCGGTCGGGCCCGTGAGGACGATCGGTGGCGTGCCGGCCGCGTTCATGCCATGATCCCCGATGCCAGGTTGGTGCCGAACGGACCGGCAGCGCGGACGGGACTGGCATCCCATACCAGCCGGTTGGCGCCGCCGCCGGCCACCGCGTCCGGGTTCACGCCCGTGACGTCCACGGCGATCCGGTTGTTGGCCCGACCGTCCAGCCGCACGCCCTGAGGAAAGACGCCGGGCCCGCCCGTCACCCGCGCCCGCACGGTGCCCCGGTCGCACGCGGCCAGCTGGACCGCCGCCTGCGACGCTTTTTGTGCGGGATTGTTGACGGCGATGTCCACGTCGAAGTCGCGGCAGCCGGTCAGGCCAACGGGCCGGCGATATCCCAGCAGCTTCAGCCCGCGCACCGTCAGCCCGCTGGCGTTCACGGCATGGACCCCCACCGAGTTCCCGCCGCTGTCGGCATCGTACCAGCCGATCAGCTGTCCGCCCGTGATCGTCACCAGGCCGCCGCCGTCCGTGACCTGGATCGCGGCCAGCGCGCCTGGCACCGGCGCCACATAAGGATCGATCACCTCCACCATCGCATATGGCGACAGGCGGGTCAGGGTCAGCCCGGCGTGCGACACCGCATCCAGGATCGGCGCGGAAAGGTGCAGGTTGACGTTTCCGGTCCGCGTCCGCCGGCTGTCGCCCTCTGCCGCGAGCCCGTCCACCACGATGCCGTCGGTCATGGTCGCCATCTCGAACCGCGTGAGGTACAGGTCCGAGAAGGCGCCGGGCAGATAGGCGCCGATCGACCGCGCAAGCCCGGGGCTACCGCCCGTGCTGGCGACGCATTCGTCGACGTAGAGCGACGCGTTGCCGCCCGCCATGCCGAAGTCGGCCGACCCGTCGAACAGAAAGCCGACATAGGTGTCGCGGTTGCCCGATCCGGCGGCGGGACGGGACCGGTACGCGCTGCAATTGCGCAGAAAGCTGCGAACGGCGCCGCGCAGCACATAGCCCGCGGCATGTTCCAGCGAGGTCAGTTCCTCGAAGCGGCACGCGGTGACGTACTGGACGCGCAGCCCGGCCGGCCCGCCGCGTTCCGGCACCCCTCCGCCCGCGACCGGGACCGAGCGCGCCAGCTCGAACTGGCGCAGCACCACGCCGGGCAGAAAGGCGCCGGCGCCGCCCGGATCGCGATCCGCCCCCACCTGCACCACGTCCCGATCCGGTCGGTCCAGTACCAGCCGGCTGATGGTGGTGCGCCCGTCAGCGAAGCCGGTTTCGCCCTCCACCCGGCGGTTGGGCAGCAGGATGCGGAGCGTGTCGGACAGGTGGTAGTCGGCCGGGCACAGGACCACGCATCCGTGCGCCGCCACGGCGGCCTCAAGCGCCGGCAGGCAGTCGGCCGCCGAGTCCCCGGTCCGGGCGCCCCACCATTCCGGCCGCGCAGCGAGCGCGCGGCCGCGATTCAGGTCCACCCGCCCGCGCCCCACAAAGACGTGCGACGCGGGCGCCTGGAAGTCCCCGTCCAGCCGAAGCGTGCGTCCGGCCGCCACCTCGATCCGTGCGCCCGGCAGCAGCACCAGGTCGCCCGCGATCGCCAGGTCCGCCTCTACCGACCAGATTCCGGGGCCGAGCACCGCGCCATCCTCCGTCACCGCCAGGGGGCGGCGGCCCGGTGCTGCGCCGGACGCAGCGTCCGCCGCGGTCAGCAGCGCGGCGAACGGTGCGGCGCGCAGCAGGTCGCGGCGCTCGATCGATGCGGGTCCGGTCACGCCGGCGGCTGTGCCGAACCACCGCGCGCGGCGCAAGCTTGGCACCTGCCGGCGCGGACCGTAAGGACGCGGTCGGTCGCGGACGGGCGATCGCGGATAAGGACGATCCATGCTGGCAGACTCGGCCGCTCGCGGTTCGCTGGGCGACCGCCTGTCGCGGCTCGGCGAACAAGTGCACGAACGACGCGCCGTGGCGATCCTTCGCGAACGCATGGCGCGGGGATGCTGGGTATATGGGGCAGGCGGCTATGGCCGGCTGGCCGCACGGCGGCTGGCGGAGGCGGGCCTGCCCGTGCGCGGCATCGTGGACCGCCGGGCCGCCGATCCGGGCTTCGCCGCCGACCAACCTTTCGCCGCATTGGCGCCCGATGCGCTGACACCCGCCATGGCGGCGGGAACGGTGCTGGTGGTGGGCGTCCACAATTTCGCGGCCGACCCCGCGCCCATCCATGACTGGGCGGCGACGCGCGGCTTCGTGGACACCGTGGTCCCGGCCGAGTTGCCCGACCTTCTGGGCTCGGATCTCGGCAGCTACTGGCTGACCGGTCGCGGCCATACGTCCGGCCACCTGGATGCGCTGGACCAGCTGGCGCCGCTGCTGGCCGATGACGCGTCGCGCGCGGTGCTGGAGGGGATCGCCCGGTTCCGCATCTCGGCCGATCTGGCTTCCCACCCGGCCTCGCACCTGCCCTCGCAATATTTCCCGCCCGACGTGCCGCTCACGCGCGAGCCGCTACGGTTGGTGGACGGCGGCGCCTTCACAGGCGATGCCTGGCCCGCCATCCGCGACTCCGGTCGTGCGCTCGCCGAATGGTATGCGTTCGAGCCGGACCCGGCGAACTTCCACCATCTGGTCGCAGCCGCGCGGGAGGCGGGAGCCGAGCGTACGGTGCTGTTCCCCTGCGGCCTGGGCGACCGGATGGAGCAGGTCCGCTTCGCGTCCGGCGAGCAGGCGGGGTCGCACGCGGCCGAGGGGGGCGACTCGGTGGTGCAGGTGGTGGCGCTAGACGAGGTGCTGCCCGGCATCCGGCCGAACTACGTCAAGCTGGACATCGAAGGCGCGGAGCGAGCCGCCCTGGCGGGGATGCACGAGACGCTTGACCGGTCGGGCGCGGCGATCGCGATGAGCATCTATCACCGGCCCGAGGACCTTTGGGAGCTGCCGCTGCTGGTGCGCGAACGCTATCCGGCCTTGCGGCTGTTCATCCGCCAGCACGGGTATAACGGCTTCGACACGGTACTCTACGCGCTGCCCTGAACGTCAGTTCTTCAGCCGCCATCCGGTGCTGAAGATCAGCGTCACCGCCAGGAGGCAGGCGAGGAGAAAGGCGACCGTCACGCCCAGGCTGAGGCCCAGCCCGACGTCGCTGGTGCCGAAAAAGGTCCAGCGAAAGCCGTTGATGAGGTACACGACCGGGTTGAACAGCGTCACCGTCCGCCACGGTTCGGGCAGGATCGTGACCGAGTAGAAGGCGCCCCCTAAGAAGGTCATGGGCGTGACCACCAGCAGGGGAACGACCTGGAGCTGTTCGAACCCGTTCGCCAGGAGCCCGATGACGAAGCCGAACAGGCAGAAGGTCACCGCCACCAGCAGCAGGAACCCGACCATCGCCAGCGGATGGCGTATGTCCAAATCCACGAACAGGAAAGCGGTCGCCAGGATCAGCGATCCGATCACCAGCGACTTGGTCGCCGCTGCTCCCACATAGCCCAGCACCGTCTCTAGCGGCGACAGGGGCGCGGACAGCAGCTCGTAGATGGTGCCCGTGAACTTGGGCATGTAGATTCCCAGCGATGCATTCAGGATGCTCTCGGAGAAGACGGCGAGCAGCATCAGGCCGGGCACGATGAACGCGCCATAGGGCACGCCGCCCGCATCCCCCATCTGCCGTCCGATCGCGGCGCCGAACACGACGAAGTAGAGCGCCGTCGTGATGACGGGCGTCGCCAGGCTGGTCAGGATCGTCCGTCCGAACCGCGCCAGCTCGAACCGGTAGATCGCCCACACGCCGTGCCAGTTCATTCCCGCCCCACCAGGTCCACGAAGATGTCCTCCAGGCTGGAACGCGACGTTTCCAGGTCCGTGTACGCGATCCCGCCCTCCCGGAGCGCATCCAGGAACGCCGGCACCCCTGCCCCGTCCGCGTCGAACACGTAGCGCAGCCGCGTGCCGTCCGCCTCCAGCGTCAGGGGCCAGCCGGACAGCGTTGCGGGTATGTCCCGCATCGGCTCCGCCAGCGTCGCCACCGCCTCGCGCTTGCCCAGCTTTGCGATCAGGGCGGCCTTGTCGTCCACCAGCAGCAGCTCGCCGCCGCGGATCACGCCCACCCGGTCGGCCATCTCCTCGGCCTCCTCGATATAATGGGTGGTCAGGATCACGGTGACGCCGCCGTCGCGCAGGCGATGGATCAGCCGCCACATGTCGCGGCGAAGCTCCACGTCCACGCCCGCCGTCGGTTCGTCCAGGAACAGGAGGTCGGGCTCGTGCGCCAGCGCCTTGGCGATCAGCACGCGGCGCTTCATGCCGCCGGACAGGTCCTTTATCTTGGCGTCGCGCTTTTCCCATAGCGACAGGTCGCGCAGCACCTGCTCGACATGGGCGGCGTGGCCCGACCGTCCGAACAGCCGGCGCGAGAAGGTGACGGTGGCCAGCACCGTCTCGAACTGGTCGGTCGCCAGCTCCTGCGGCACCAGCCCGATCGCGCGGCGTGCGGCCTTGTAGTCGGTTTGCGCGTCGTGACCGGCGACGGTGACCGTGCCGGCGGACGGCGTCACGATGCCGCACACGATGGAGATCAGCGTGGTCTTGCCGGCCCCGTTCGGACCCAGCAGCGCGAAGATCTCGCCGCGCCGTATGTCCAGGTCGACGGGTTTGAGCGCCTGGTGCCCGCCGCGATAGGTCTTGGCGACCCCCCGAAGGGCCAGGATCGGATCGCTCACCTTCCGCGCGCCGCCTGGACCGCGGCCTCCAGCTGTTCCAGCGACCGCACGCCCACCAGCAGCTGGTCGCCCACCACGAAGCTGGGCGTGCCCGAAACGCCCACCGCGCCGGCCGTGCGCAGGTTGTTGGCGATCTCGGCATCGTCGCCTGCATGGGAATCGGCGGGAAGCGTCACGCCCGCCGCCCGCGCTGCCCCGGCGATGGTCGCGGGCGTGACGGGCCCCGCCGCATAGAGAGCGCGGTGGAAGCGGTTGAACGGTTCGGAGCCGGCGCGCGCCGCGGCCAGGCTGGCGCGCGCGGCGTCGCGGCTTGTCGGCGCCAGCACGGGCAGGTCGCGATAGACGACGTGCACCTGCGGATCGCGCCGGACCAGCTCCTCCACCGCCTTCAGGTTGGCGCGGCAAAGGCCGCAATTATAATCGAAATACTCGACCAGCGTGACGTCGCCCCGGGGATTGCCGGCCCAGGCACCCGCATAGGGCCGCGTGATCGCCTGGCCCGCAGCTGCCACCGCGCGCCTGTTCTCGCGCGCCTGGAGCCGCTCCAGCGCCTCCGGGATGACCTCCGGATGGTCGAGCAGATAGTCGCGCACCCCCGCGTTCCCGGCGATCCGATCGATCGCCAGAACGCCGCCGCCACCTACCAGCCCGGCTGCCAGGGCGACTGCCGCCACTGCCCAGGACCTCAACGCTTCCGCTTCCGCTGCTCGTCCGCCGCGTTCTGGGATGTCATGGCAATGTCCTGCGCGCGGATCCAGTCCGCGGAGTTGGTGGGAATGTTGGCGAGCGCGTAGCGGGCGGAGACCACCGCGGTGCGCTGATCCCCCGTCATCTGCGCGCGCTCGGCGGTCGCCAGCGCCGCGCGCGCGGTGTCGCCCGTTAACTCGTATACGGTGCCCAGCTGCTGCCAGGCAAAGGGATTGCGATCGTCGCGACCCACCGCGACCTTGAGCACGCGCACGGCCTCAGGATAGTTGGTGCGGTCCTCCGTCGCGATCAGCGCGTGGCCCAGTGTGGTCGCGATCAGCGGGCTCATCCGCGACTCCTCGGCCGCCAGCCTCAGCGGCACAAGCGCTTCCCGGGGCTTGCCGCCTTCCAGCAGGATCTGGCCCTTGATCTCCTGGAAATAGGGGTTGCCCGGCTGCGCCCGGACCAGCGCGTCGGCCTCGGCGTCTGCCTTTTCGGGATAGCCGCCGCGATGATAGGCATAGGCGCGCGCGTAATGCGCGTAGACCGTCTGATCGGTCGCAGGGTATGCCTGGAGCGCGCGCGGCACGGGCAGCAGATAGCCGTTCAGCTTTGCCTGGACCCGCTTGAAACGCTCCTCCAGGGCCGGGTCGGGCGCCTTGTTCCAGGCGGGCGCGGTCTCCAGCGTGTCCGTGAGGTTGGCGATACGCTCCGACGAGACGGGGTGGTCCAGCATGAACTGGTTCTTGCGGCTGATGCCGTAGCGATATTCCATCTGGGTCAGCTTCTTGAAGAAGCTGAGATAGCCCTTGCCCGTGATGCCGGCCGCGTTGAGATACTTGGCGCCCGCTGAGTCGGTGGACGTTTCCTGCTGGCGCGAGAAGGCGAGGTACTTGCCCATCGCCGCCTGCTGGCCCGCCGCCAGGATGCCCGCGCCGGCCTCTCCGCCGCCCGCCGCCATGGCCGCGACGCCCAGCACCAGCGACAGAATGGAGATGCCCGTCGCCTCCGATGCCATACGGTCGCCCAGCGGCACGTGGCCGCCCGTGATGTGGCCCAGCTCGTGCGCGATGACGCCCTGGACCTCGTTGGCGGAGCTGGCGGTCTGGAGCGTTCCCGAATGGACGTACACCGCCTGGCCGCCCGCCACGAACGCGTTGATCGAATCGTCGTTGATGAGAACGATGCGGACGTCGCGCGGGGACAGGCCGGCCGCGCGGATCAGCGGTGCCGACATGTCGTTCAGCAGCGACTCCGTTTCCGCGTCGCGCAACACCGACTGGGCGGCAGCAGGCTGCGTCCAGAGCAGCGCCGCGGTCGCGAACGCGGCAATGGCGCGAAAGGGGCGAAACAGGGCAGGGCGCATGGGAGCTACTCGACCGGGACGGCATGACCCGTGCGCCGGGCCACCTGAACCGCCTGTGTAGGGCCTGGCGCCCCGGAGGCAAAGGGCGACGCGCGGCCGCGGAAGGTGTCACGCCCGTTTACACGTCGCTGCGACCGGAACGCCGAGAAGCGTCCGTTCGCGCACTCGCCGGGTGCTCCGACCTGCTGGGTGTAGCGCGGGCTATGGTGAAACCGACGGCGCAGTGTCAGCCCAGCTTACACTCCCGGAATCGTTAACTATCGTGTTGGGCGGAAAGGCTAATCTGGCCCGGTGCTTGCTGATGCAGGGCATATCCCAACCAGAGGTTTCCCCGATGAACAAGCTCCTCCTCGCCGCCGTTGCCGCCTCCGCCTTGGTCGCGATCCCCGCCAACGCCGCGGTTGTGGTCGCCAGCAGCGCCGCAGGCTTCGGCACGGTTCCTGCCGGCCAGACCGTGTTCGCCAACTTCGACAACCTGACCCCTGCTTTTGCCCAGAGCGGCAACGTGCGGGTGGTGAGCGGTTCGGTGAACGCGCAGTACACGGCCCCCAACGGCACCAGCTACCTGGCGATCGGCGCGGGCGGAACGGCGACGTTCGACCTGGGCTTCTCCAGCCGCTTCTCGCTCGATGTGGGCACGCTGGACGGCTACAACACCTTCCGCATCTTCACCGCTGACGGCCAGAGCACATTGTTCGGCGACGGTGGCATCACGCTGCCGCCGCCCGTTGACTCGCGCACCAACGTGCGCCTGACCTTCACCTCCGACACCAACCAGCTGCTGACCCGCGTGCAGCTCGGCTCGGTGAACCAGAACGCGCTGGAGGTCGACAACCTGGCCCGCACCGCCGCGGTGCCGGAGCCCGCGACCTGGGGCCTGATGCTGATGGGCTTCGGCCTGGTGGGCGCCGGCCTGCGCTCGCGCTGCCGCGCCGCCGCCACCGTTACCTACGCCTGACCCCAAGACCAGGCCGTGGGTGGGCCGCCGTTCCCCGACGGGAGCGGCGGCCCTTTGCGCGTTTCCGTCAACCCAGAGCTTCGTCCAGCAGCCGCGCGAGCCTGAGCCCGCCGCGCTCGATCTCCAGCCGCAGGACGGGCGCCAGCCTGGCGACCGTCGCGTCGTCCAGCACGACCCGCCCGGCTGCCGGGGCGCAAGGGTCGCCGCCCATGGCGGTGGCATAGGCCACGTCGCGCGACACCTGCCAACCCTCGCGGCTCCAGTCCCGGATGCTGCCTGCCGCCAGCCGCCGCCGCTCCACCGGCGCGTAGCGACGGATCGGGGAAGGCGGTGTCGAAACGGCGCGTTCCGCCAATGGACCGTCCCAGACGGAGTGGAGGTTGAACCGCTCGGGCGCGTAGATGCCGTAGCTCGCGGGCACGTCGTTGCCACCCTTGTCCGCCCGGTCGCCCGCGTGGAGCGGCTGGTGCAGGTCGCCGACGAAGTGGATCAGGAACGCCAGCGCCCGCACCCGGTCGGCGGCCGGGGCGCGCCGGTTCTTCAGGATCGCCTGCTGGCGCGTGATCTGTGCGGACACGCAGTTCCCGTCGGCGCAAGGGCTCGTCAGGTCGAAGGGCATGCAGACGTTCACGTTCTGATAGTGCCAGCTGAAGGCGTAGCCGAAGCGCGACTTGCCGTCGGCGTCCTTCAGCGGCTTGATGCAGTCCGCCCAGGTGCTGGCGCCCTCGATGGTGTTGGCGCGACATTCGGGCGTTTCCAGCAACCGATCCTGTGCCAGCAGCCGCCGGATCGCGACGGCCGTGGCGGGACGGACATTGGCCATGGCGATCCGCGCCACCGTCTCATGACCATATTCCCAGAAGGCCGACGCCGGGGAAGCGAGGAGCAGGGCAGCGAGAAAGGCGGTCAGGAGGGCAGGCAGGCGGGTCATGGTCGCTGCCCTAGTCGCGCGCAGGGCGCGCGTCACCGGTGCCGATCACTCGTCGTCGTAGATCGCCACGTCCCGCCGGCCGTCCGCCGAGGCGCGGCCACGATACAGGCCCGGCGTGGTGAAGGCCCATTCGGTCGTGCCGTCGCGGCCGAGCGCGATGGCGCCGCCGGTGCCGCCCAGCGCGCACACCTCCGCCAGCACGTCCGCCAGCGCCCGTTCAAGCGGCACGCCCGCCAGACGCACGCGCGCCGCCACCTCGTGCGCGGCGCCCAGGCGCAGGAAATGCTCACCCGTGCCCGTGCAGGACAGCGCCACCGTGCCGTCCGCCCAGGTGCCAGCCCCGATAACGGGCGAGTCGCCCACCCGGCCCCAACGCTTGCCCGTGACGCCACCGGTGGAAGTCGCCGCCGCCAGCCGGCCTTGCCCGTCCAGCGCCACGGCACCCACCGTGCCGTACTTCATGTCCAGGTCGTAGACGTCGTCGCCCCTGGCCAGCAATTCGGCCAGTTGGTCCCGGCGCTCTGCCGTCTCGAACCAGCCGGGGGCCGCGCGCTCCAGCCCGGCGCGTGTGCCGAAGCCGTCCGCGGCGTTCCCCGCCAGGAACACGTGGCGCCCGTCCTCCATCACCGCGCGGGCGAGTGCCACCGGGCTGCGCGTCGTCGACACGCCCGCGACCGCGCCGGCCCGCCGGCTGCTGCCGTCCGCGACCGCCGCGTCCAGCTCGACCCGGCCGTCCGCCGTCAGGGCGGCCCCGCGCCCCGCGTTGAAGACTGGGTCGTCCTCCAGCACGCGAACGGCCGCGTCCACCGCGTCCAGTGCTGCGCCGCCGCCGGCCAGCAATCGAGTGCCCGCCTCCAGTGCCCCGTCCAGCGCCGCTCGCGCGGCCCTATCGGTCGCGGGCGGAAGCTTGCCCCGGATCATCCGTCCGGACCCGCCATGTACCAGGAGCGTCCACGCCGCCATTCAGATCAGTCCCATTCAGATAACGGCTCGCTTGCCGTGTGCACGCAGGCCGATCAGCGGTCGCAGCCACCCGACTTGGCGCCCGCCGAGGTAGAAGAGCCAGCACCCCGCCGCGGTCGCCGCCACCAGGATCGCGAACTCCAGCCAGCCCGGAAGCTCCAGTCCCATGAGGCAATAGGCGCCGACCACGATGATCGTCTGGTGTACGATGTAGAAGGGGAAAACCGCCTCCGTCAGGACGCTGCGCCAGCGATGGTCCCGGTTCCAGTAGCGCGATGCGATGCCCAAAAGCGCGGCGATCGTCGCCCAGCCCTGAACCCCGCGCATGGCGGCATATATCAATCCATATGGGTAAGGCGCCCGCGAGCGTGGCCATGTGCGCTCGATCCCGGCGACCACCGCATAGGCCATGACCGCCACGACCAGCAGCGGCACCCAGCGCCGCTGCAGCCAGGGCAGCACCGTGCGGCTGCCCGCCAGCGCGAAGCCCCAGAGGAACATGGGCAGGTAGCTGGCATGCGCGACGCCGTCGTCGAACAGCGCGTGCGTCTCCCGCGCGCCGGGGAACAGCACGGCGCTCACCAGCACCAGCCATCCCATGGGCAGCACCACCGCCCCCCAGCCGCCGAACAGCCGGTCGAAGCCGCGCTGCGCCGCCGGTCCCGCACGGGCCCCCACTCCAGCAACAAGCGCCAGCAGCATCGAATAGGCCCATAGGTAGAGCACGAACCACAGGTGCTGCCACGTCGGCATCGCGATGCCCGCGATCATCTGGAACCCGAAATAATCGCCCGTCCAGAACCGCCAGAAGCCGGCGTCGTAGCCGTGCTGCGTCACCAGCTCCACCCAGGGCTGGGGCGGGTTCACGACGATCATGCCGAAGACCAGCGGGATCAGCAGCCGCCGCGACCGGCTGCCCACAAAGGCGCCAGCACCCGCACCCCGCGACAGCAGCGCCCGGCTGGCATAGCCTGCGACCAGGAACAGCAGCGCCAGCCGCCAGCTGTTGGCCAGCATCATCACCGGCGCCACCCAATCCTCCCGCGCCAGCTTGGCGTGGAAGGGCCAGGGCACGAACACCATGCCCACATGATAGAAGATCAGGATGCCGAAGGCCGCGATGCGGAGCCAGTCCAGCCCGTAATGGCGCACGATCCCGATCGGTTCGGAGGCGGAAGGCCGCTCGGACATGGGTGGCGCCTTTGAACGGTCGCAGGCCCGGCGTATAGGGGGGTATGTCCATTCGACCCTGGCGCGACATCGCGCGCCGTCCCAGCCGGCAGATCATGGTCGGTTCCGTACCCGTCGGCGGCGACGCACCCGTCACCGTGCAGACGATGACCAACACGCCCACCAGCGATCCGGTGGCCACCATTGACCAGATCCGCCGGTGCGAGGAGGCGGGGGCGGACATCATCCGCGTGTCCTGCCCCGACGTCGAGTCGACCGCGGCGCTTCGTCAGATCGTCCGTGCGTCGCGCGTGCCGATCGTCGCCGACATCCATTTCCACTACAAGCGCGCGCTGGAGGCGGCGGACGCGGGCGCGGCCTGCCTTCGCATCAATCCGGGCAACATCGGCTCGGCCGCCCGCGTCAAGGAAGTGGTGGACGCCGCCAAGGCGAACGGCTGCGCGATCCGCATCGGCGTGAACGCGGGCTCGCTGGAACGCGACCTTCTGGAAAAGTACGGCGAGCCCTGCCCGGAGGCGCTGGTGGAAAGCGCGCTGGACCATATCAAGCTGTTGCAGGACCATGACTTCCACGAGTTCAAGGTCGCGGTGAAGGCGTCGGACGTGTTCCTGGCGGTCGCGGCGTACCAGCAGCTCGCCGAGGCGGTGGACTGCCCGCTGCATCTGGGGATCACGGAGGCGGGCGGCTTCGTGGGCGGCACCGTCAAGTCCGCGATCGGCATCGGGTCGCTGCTGTGGTTCGGCATCGGGGACACGATCCGCGTGTCGCTGTCCGCCGAGCCGGAGGAGGAGGTGCGCGTCGGCTTCGAAATCCTGAAGTCGCTGGGCATCCGCAACCGCGGCGTGCGCGTCGTGTCCTGCCCGTCCTGCGCGCGCCAGGGTTTCGACGTGATCCGCACCGTGCAGGTGCTGGAGGAGCGGCTCCAGCATATCCGCGTGCCCCTGTCCTTGTCGGTCCTGGGCTGCGTGGTGAACGGGCCGGGCGAGGCGCGCGAGACGGACATCGGCGTCACCGGCGGTGGCAACGGCCGGCACATGGTCTATCTGTCGGGCGTCACCGACCACCATGTGCAGGACGAGGGCATGGTGGACCATATCGTCCGGCTGGTGGAGGCCAAGGCGGCAGAGATGGAGGCGGCCGAGGCAGCGCAGGCACTGGCGGCGGAATAGGTCCTACATTATATGACAGGTCCTGGAGGACGTGCCATGACCTATCATGCCAAGGTGATCGCGGGTGGCAAGATCGTCATCCCTGCGGAACTGCGGCGAGAGCTGGGGATCAAGGACGGCGACTCGGTCGTGCTGGAACGAGACGGTGACCACGGCCTGTCGATCACGACGTTCGAGCATTCGGTGCGCGAGGCCCAGCGCCGCATCCGCGAGATCGTAGGTCCCGATTATTCCGTCGATCAGTTCCTGAAGGAGCGGCGCGCCGATTGGGGCGAGGAGTGAGGGCGGTCCTGGATGCGTCGGCGCTGATGGCACTGATGCTGGGGGAGCGCGGCGGCGATACCGTCAAAGGCGTGGTGCGCGGCGCGCTGATCTCCACGGTCAACGTGTCCGAATGCTGCTCGCGCGGCGTCGAACGGGGTGCGTCGGCCGAGGAGGTGCTCGGTCTGATCCGCCTGTTCGAGGTGGAGATCGTCGCGTTCGACCTGGCTCTCGCGCTGGAGGCGGCGAGGTTGCGTGAGCCCACGCGACGGCTCGGAGCATCGCTGGGCGACCGGGCGTGCATGGCGCTGGCCTCCTTGCGGCGATTGCCCTTGTTCACGAGCGACCAGCGGTTGGGCGATGTCGATCCGGCCATGGGCCTCGACATCCGCCTGATCCGGTGAGCGCCCGCCACGCAGGCCGCGCCGTGCCGGTCGCGTGCCTGGGCATCGCGACGTTCACGGCCATGGACGTTCTGATGAAGCAGCTGTCGATCGACAGCGGTGCCTATGCGGCGGTGCTTTGGCGGTCGGTGGCGGGCACGATGCTGGTGGGCGCGCTGTTCCTGGGCAGGCGGCGGCCCTGGCCCCGACCCGCGGCGCTTCGGCTCCACGTCGCGCGCGGGCTGGCGGCGGGATCGTCGGTGCTGTTCTTCTTCTGGGGCCTGGCGCGCATTCCGATGGCCAAGGGGGTGGCGCTGACCTTCCTGGCGCCGCTGATCGCGCTGTTCCTGGCGGCCATGTTCCTGGGCGAGCGGGTGCGCCGCGCCGCGGTCTGGGGATCGCTGGTGGCGAGCGTCGGCGTGGGCGTGATCGCGGCGGGCGAGGTCAGCGCGCGTTCCTCCGCAACCGAAGTCGCCGGCGCGCTGGCGGTGGTGGTCGCGTCGATCCTCTATGCCGGATCGCTGATCCTGCTGCGGCGCCAGGCCCAGGCGGCCGATCCGCTGGAGGTGACCTTGTTCACCAGCCTGACCATGACGGTCGTGCTGCTGCCGGGCGGGCCGTGGATGGCGGGCATGCCGTCGTCCGCACAGCTGCCGTCGATCCTGGGCGCGGCGATCCTGGGATCGGCCTCCGCGGCGATACTCGCCTGGGCCTATGCGCGCGCCGAGACGCAGGCGCTGGCGCCGGTCGAATATACCGCGTTCGTGTGGGCCGCGCTGTTCGGCTGGCTGGCGTTCGGGGAGGGCGTGTCCGCCTATACGGTCATGGGCGCGCTGCTGATCGCCGGAGGGTGCCTGATGGCGGTTCGGCGCGCGGTGGCGCCGGTCGCTCAGGTCGAGGCAGGGGCGTGAAGACCCCGTGAAATCCTCCCCCGCCAGGGGGAGGTGGCACGCGGCACGCGTGACGGAGGGGGCGGAAACTCTGCGGCCTCGAGCGGTCTGACCCCTCCGACCGGCTGCGCCGGCCACCTCCCCCTGGCGGGGGAGGATTGTAGAAGGGCTATTCCCGGCCGGGGACGTCGTGCTCGTGGGGCTCCTCGCCCTTCTTCTTCGCTTCCTCGTAGCGGTCGATCGCTTCCAGCGTGATGCGGCGGGCCTCGTCGCGGTCGCCCCAGGTGCCGACGCGCACCCACTTCTTCTTCTCCAGGTCCTTGTAGTGGGTGAAGAAGTGCTCGATCTGCTCGAACACGATCTCGGGCAGGTCGTCGCGGCCGCCGACCTTGGAATAATAGGGAAAGGTCTGGTCCACGGGCACGCAGACGAGCTTCTCGTCACCGCCGGCCTCGTCCTCTAGGTTCAGCACCGCGATCGGGCGCGCGCGCACCACGCAGCCGGGGATAAAGGGCGAGCGCGCCACCACCAGCGCGTCCAGCGGATCGCCGTCGGGCGACAGCGTGTGCGGCACGAAGCCGTAATTCGCCGGGTAGCGCATCGGCGTATGCAGGATGCGGTCCACGAACAGCGCGCCGGACGCCTTGTCGAACTCGTACTTCACCGGCTCGCCGCCGGTCGGCACCTCGATGATGACGTTCAGGTCGTCCGGCGGGCTCTTGCCCACCGGGATCAGGTCGATACGCATAATCGCTTGGTCCTCGCTTCGCTCGGTTGCGACGCCGGCCCGCTCCTCTACCCGACCTCCCAATCAGAGTACGCTGTGGGAGGTTGGGTAGAGGAGCGGGCCGGTGCCGCGATCCGGGCCCGCATAGGGCCCGGACCCTGACAAAATCAACGCGCCATCAGCAGCCGGTCGAGCCCGCCATCGCCCGTGCCCACCTTCTGGAGGCGCGGGTAGCGGGGGCCGTCGTGATAGTCGATCGCGACCTCGCGGACCTGCTGGTTCTGCTTCACAGTCAGGCGGATGGGGTCGCGCGTGCCCTTGGCGGCCAGGATCGCCGCCTTGAGCCGGTCGGCGCTGTAGGTCTGGCCGTTCACTGCCACGATCTGCGTGCCGACGTCCAGGTTCGCCTTGAAGGCCGGGCTGTCCCAGATCACGGACCCTATGTCGCCGTCGCGCGCCACGCCCAGCCCGATCGAATAGGTAAGATCGGTGGTGTCGCGGTTCTTCTCCACGCTGCGGAAGTACGGCGTGGCTTCCGGTCCGTAGACCAGCTTGTAGCCGTTCATTTCGAAGCCCCGGACGGGCGCGGGCTGCCCCGTCTCCGTGAGCCGGCGTTCCAGGAAGCCCTTCCAGTCATAGGGCTGGATGCCGTTCAGCGCGGAGACCACGTCGTCCAGCGTGTAGGTGACCTCGCCCCAGTCGCCGTCGCGGATGCCGAAGAAGCTCCGCGCGAAATCGTCGATGGAGCGCCGGCCGCCGGACTGCTGGCGGATCATGGCGTCCACCTCCATCCAGACCATCAGCCCCTCGTTGTAATAGTCCTCCGACCGCTGCCAGTTGGACCAGCCCTTGGGCCGCCGGGCGGAGATAACGGGGTCGTTGGTGGTGTCGACCAGCGGGCGCCAGCGGCGTCCGGGCGCAGTGTCGTATTGGCCCAGGATCGCGGCGTACGCGTCCAGCGTGTCCTGCTTGGACACCAGCCCCGACCGCGCCTGGAGCACATAGCCCCAGAACTGCGTCTGCCCTTCATAGACCCAGAGCAGCGAGTTGCGCATGGGCGTGCGAAAATCGGGCGTCCACAGGTCGGCGCCGCGGCGGAACTTGCCGTCCCAGCTGTGCGTGAACTCGTGCGGGAGCAGGTTGCGGGCGGCGGCACCCGTGTCCCATTCGGTGAAATAGCCGGGCTTTACCCCGTTCTCGGACGAGCGGTGATGCTCCAGCCCGATGCCGCCCAGCTGGTCGGTGATCGACAGCAGGAACTCGTACCGGTCGTAATGCTGGGCGCCGAAGGTCTTCACCGCCTGGTCCACCAGCCGCTTGTGCGCGTCGACCTGGGCCGGCGTGGCTGCCAGTTCGTCGGGCGTGTCGGCGAAAACGTTGAGGTTGACCCTGGGGCTCAAGGGCCAGACCTTCCCGTAGCGCCCTGCCAGGATCGGCGAGTCGACCAGGATCTCGTAGTTCGTCCGGTCATAGGTGTAGGTGGAGCCGGACACCTTGGCGGGCACCGCGCCGGCCGCCGTCCAGCCGGCGGGGTAGCGCACCGTCATCTGCACGGGAATCTGGCGGGTATAGTAGCCGGCCGGATAAAGGCTGATCGAATTGGGCTGAAGCGAGATCATGGTGGGCGTCATGGTGACGCGTCCCTGGTTGCCCTGCGTGGCCGACAGGAACTGGAACTCGGCATCCAGCCGCTTCACGCCCGCTGGCACGTCCAGGTGAAAGGCGTACACGTCCACCGGATCGCGCGTCCAGGGGATCACGCGCCCGTTGCCCCGCACCACCAGGCCCGCCAGCTTCTCGATCTCGCCGCGCGGCGCGTGGTTGCCGGGCAGCCACTTGGGATAAAGCAGCACGGTGTGACCGGCATCGGCCACGGGAATGGTCTCGCGCACGCGAACAATGCCGCGCTCGGTGTCGGTCGCGTCCACGTCTAGGACCAGCGTGCCCGGATAGGCGACGTCGCGCGCGGCCGGGATCGTGTTCTCGAAGGGGATGGGATGGGGCGCGGTGTTGCCCGCCGGGACCTGGGCCAGCGCGGGGGAACAGAGGGCCGGGAAGCAGGCGGTGGAGAGCAGCAGGCAGGCGGCGACGGTGCGGCGGATCATGCGGGCCTTTCCGGCAGGGTTGCATCCCTGTCTTGCCGTGCCCGGCGCTGCCCGTCCAGCGCGAGTGTCGCGCCCCGCCGAAAGCCGGCTCGATGATCCCGGGATCAGATGGTGCCGGACGCCACGGCCAGGATGAAAAGGCCTGCCAGCCCCCAGGCGGTAGCCGCCACCAGCACCACCGGGAGGATGGACCAGCTCCGCTCCTCCTCGCCGCCGTCCGCGTCCACATGTCCTGCGGGCACGAAATCCACCTGCACCACCGTGTCGCCGGCCAGCGCCCCGTGCAGCTCCTCATAGGTCAGGGCCTGTTCAAAGGCGCAGCCCAGCGCCTCGCCCGCCTCGCGGATCACCAGCGCGCGGCGGACGCCCACGCCGGACAGCCCAAGCGTCAGCGTGGAGCCGATAAAGAGCCCCGCCACCGCGCTGATGCGAAAGCCCGAAAGCGACAGGTCGAACACGGTGACGTCGCCCGGTTGCCCGTCGGAACCGCGCGCGGTCGCGCGCAGGTCCGTTTGTTGCCGTTCCGCGGTCCGGCCGTCCGGAACCAGGGTCGCCTGAAAAGCCATGGTCGTGATCCTTAGGGAAACGGCCCATGCACCGCACCAGGTTGCGATAGGGTGAAGACGCGTCGCGGAAACGGCCGACGGGAAAACCGCCTGTCGGAAACCGCCGATCAGAAAACGGCCGCCTAGAAACCGGCCCGCACCTCGACTAGACGGCCGGTCTTCTATGGCGCGTATCCAGACACCCGGCCGCGTGCGCGGCACGCAGGACATCTTCGGCGACGACCAGCGCGCGCACGCCCATGTGCTCGCCACCTTCGAACGCGTGCGCGCGCTGTACGGCTTCGGCCGCGTGGACGTGCCCGTGTTCGAAGCGACGGAGGTGTTCGCGCGCTCCATCGGCGAGACCACGGACGTGGTGTCCAAGGAGATGTACAGTTTCCCGGATCGGGGTGGGGACTCGCTGACGCTCCGTCCCGAGTTCACAGCGGGGATCGCGCGGGCCTATCTGACGGAGGGATGGCGCCAGTTCGCGCCGCTCAAGGTTGCGACCAGCGGTCCCGTGTTCCGCTACGAGCGCCCGCAAAAGGGCCGGTTCCGCCAGTTCCACCAGGTGGATGCCGAGATACTGGGTGCCCCCGAGCCCGGTGCCGACGCCGAGCTGCTGGTGATGGCGGACCAGCTGCTGCGCGAGCTGGGCGTCGAGCAGGTGACGCTGAAGCTCAACACGCTGGGCGACGCGGAAACGCGCGACGCGTGGCGGGCGGCCCTGGTCGCGCATTTCGAGGAGTTTCGCAGCGACCTGTCGGAGGATTCGCTCAAGCGGCTGGAGAAGAACCCGCTCCGCATCCTGGACAGCAAGGATCCGTGCGACCGGCCGGCGGCGGACTCCGCGCCCGACATCGACGCCTACCTGACCGACGCGGCGCGCGGCTTCTTTGAGCAGGTGACGGCCGGGCTGGACGCGGCGGGCGTGGCCTGGACGCGCGACGCTCGGCTAGTGCGCGGGCTCGATTACTACCGCCACACGGCGTTCGAGTTCGTGACGGAGCAACTGGGCGCGCAGGGCACGGTGCTGGCGGGCGGCCGCTATGACGGGCTGGTGGAGAGCCTGGGCGGGCCGCCGACGCCCGGCGTGGGCTGGGCGGCGGGCGTGGAGCGGCTGGCGATGCTGGCGGCGGTGCCGGCGGCCGAGCCGCTGGACGCGGTGCTGGCGGTCGAGGAGGATGCGGCGCTGGGCCGCGCCTTGCGGCTGGTGGCGGCGCTTCGCCGGGCGGGGCTGTCGGCGGACACGGTCGCGACCGGCTCGCCGCGCAAGCGCTACGACAAGGCGAGCAAGATGGCCGCGCGCGTGCTGGTGTCGGTGCGGGCGGACGGCGTGACGGCCAAGGCGACGGACGACGCGGCGCGCGCGCGCATCGAGGCGGTGGCGCAGGAGGTGCTGGGCTGATGGCCGTCGTCTCTCCCGAGCGCATCCGGCAGATCGAGGCGCGACGCGACGAGCTCCAGGCGCTGATGGCGACGGGCGACCTGGCCGGCGATCGGTTCGTGGCCGTTTCCAAGGAATATGCCGAGCTGGAGCCCGTGGCCGCCGCCGCGGGCGAGGTGCGCCGCCTACGTCAGGAGGCCGAGAGCCTGGCCTATATGGTCGAGGACGCGGACGCCGAGCTGCGCGAGATGGCGGCCGAGGAACTGCGTGACAACCGCGACAAGCTGGAGGTGGCCGAGCGCTCGCTGGCGCTGGCGCTACTGCCCCGCGATGCCGCGGACGAGCGCGCGGCCATGCTGGAGATCCGCGCGGGCACGGGCGGGGACGAGGCGGCGCTGTTCGCGGGCGACCTGCTCCGCATGTACCAGCGCTATGCCGACGAGCGTGGCTGGCGGACCGAACTGATCTCCGCCAGCGCATCCGACGCGGGCGGGTTCAAGGAGGTGGTCGCCAGCGTCACCGGCCAGGGCGTGTTCGCCCGGCTGAAGTTCGAGAGCGGCGTGCACCGGGTCCAACGCGTGCCGGCAACCGAGGCGCAGGGGCGCATCCACACCTCGGCGGCCACCGTCGCGGTCCTTCCCGAAGCGGAGGAGGCGGACGTTCGCATCGAGGACAAGGACCTGCGGATCGACGTTTACCGCTCGTCCGGCCCCGGCGGCCAGTCGGTCAACACCACCGACTCGGCGGTCCGCATCACCCACATTCCAACGGGCACGGTGGTGATCCAGCAGGACGAGAAGTCGCAGCACAAGAACAAGGCCAAGGCCATGAAGGTGCTGCGCGCGCGCCTGTACGAGGCGGAGCGCGAGCGGTTGGCCGCGGAACGAGCGGGTGCGCGCAAGTCCATGGTGGGATCGGGCGACCGGTCGGAGCGCATCCGCACCTACAACTTCCCGCAGGGCCGCGTGACGGACCACCGCATCAACCTGACGCTGCATCGCCTGCCGGAGATCATGGCGGGAGAGATGGACGAACTGGTGGCTGCGCTGATCGCGGAGGACGAGGCCGAGCGTCTGGCGAGCCTAGACAGCTGACACCGAACGAATCCGATCAGCGCCCCCCGGCCGGCGGGGCACCTGTCCCGTCCGACGGCGCGGCTTCGCCGCGACGCGATTTCCGAAGCGCCCTCGCCATAGCCGCCGCTCGCCTGGCGCCTACCTCTGACACCCCGCGCCTGGATGCCGAACTGCTGCTGGCGCACGCGCTGGACACGACGCGTGAACGGATGCTGCTGAACCTGGGTGACGCAACGGTGCCGCCCGATTTCGACGTGCTGGTAGAACGGCGGGCCGCCGGCGAGCCGCTGGCGTACATCACCGGCAGCCGCGCCTTCTGGACGATCGACCTGATCGTGGGTCCCGGCGTGCTGATCCCGCGCGCCGACTCGGAGACGCTGATCGAGGCGGCGATGGCGCATTTCGGCGCACGCGACCCCGCCACCGTGCTGGACCTGGGCACGGGACCGGGCACCCTGCTCCTGGCGGCGCTGGACCAGTGGCCGCAGGCGCTTGGCGTGGGCATCGACGCGTCGGATGTCGCACTCGGCTATGCAAGGCAGAACGCGGCGGCGCTGGGCATGGAGGCACGCGCCCGCTTCCTGCGCGGTGGCTGGGAAGGGACGGGCGAGCGGTTCGACCTGATCCTGTGTAACCCGCCCTATGTTGGCACCGACGAGCCGCTGGGACCGGGCGTCCGCGAGCATGAGCCGGCCGAGGCGCTGTTCGCCGGTGCGGACGGACTGGACGATTATCGCCGCATTGCTCCCCTACTAGCCGGTCAGCTTCGGCCGGGCGGCGCGGCCGTCGTCGAAATCGGGTGGCGTCAGGCGGAGTCGGCCGGTGGGCTGTTCGCCGCAGCCGGATTGTCCGTTGCCGTCCGGCGCGACCTGGGCGGTCGGGACCGGTGCCTCCTGCTCACGCGTGGCGAGGAGGACCTGGACGAAGGAAGTATGGGCGGGGGCGGCCGGGGTTGAACGGTTGGGTCCTTGGGCCCATATTTTCCTTGTGGCGGCAGGCGGCGAGCCGCTATTGAAAGAGGGCGGTGACCGCCCCGTCCCGGATGGGACAGGCGCAACGCGCCGCTTCATGAGTTGAAACGGGTTCGGACGCCAGCGGCGACGAGCCGCGTCGCGGTGCCGGAAACGGTGGCATCGCGGCGATTGGGGGGACCGGGATCGCGCCCTTGCACGGCGCCCATGCTTTCGCACGAGGAAGACGAGCTTGATAAACAATCGGCAGTCCGGCCGGCGGCGCGGCCGCGGTGGCGGCAATAGCCAGCGGCCCCAGGGTGGCGGCGGTCGCCCCGACAACGGCAATCGCATCGACAATCGCGCGCGCGGCAACGCCGCCCAGCTGCTTGAGAAATACCGCAATCTCGCCGCCGACGCGCAGCGCCAGGGCGACCGTGTCAACACGGAATATTATCTCCAGTTCGCCGATCATTATTTCCGCGTGCTGAGCGAGACCCGCGCCCGCCAGGAAGAGGCGCAGGGTCAGCAGCAGCGCCGTCCCCAGCCCGCCGATCCGTTCCGCGACCAGTTCGGCGAGTTCGAGAGCGAGGACGATTTCGCCGACGAGGGTGAGGCGATCCGTCCGGGCGAGCAGATGATGGCTCAATCGGATCGCGGGGACGGCTTGCGCCGCGAGAACGACCGCCGCGAGAATGACCAGCGCGCCGACCGACCGGAGCGTGCCGACCGTTCCGACCGGCGCGAGGATCGCAGCGGCGATCAGCGGGCCGATCAGCGCGGCGAACGTCGCCCCCGCTTCGATCGCGAGCGGCCGGAGCGTTCCGAGCAGCCGCGCCATCGCCAGCCGCGGGCTCCCCAGGCGGACGCCGGCGAGCAGGGTGGACGGCCGTTCGCCGAGGAGAACGGTGACCAGGAAGGTCGCGCCGAGACGATCCAGCCCCAGCCTCAATATGCAGCACCTCCGGCCCAGCCGGTCACCGAGCAGGCGGCCGCGGTGGAAGCCGAGCGCGCCTCCGACGTGCCGGCAGAGGCCCCGCGCCGTCGGGGTCGCCCGCGCCGTGTCGAAGCGGCGCCGGTTTCCGACGAAAGCCCGAACGGGGGCGTGGAGGGTCTTCCGCCCGCGATCGGCCTGCCGTCCGTCGCCAACGACGCGGACGAGGAGGCGGCGGAAGCGCCCAAGCCGCGCCGTCGCCGCACGCCGCGTGCCGCAGCGGCTCCCGCCGCGGAATAGGTGCCTGACTGCCGCGCCCGGCCGGTTGCGGTTCGGGCGCGGTGTGGCGCATGATGGCCGCCCACAACCGGGAGGCGGGTCATGGAAGTCTTTGACGCGATCGGGCCGGAGCACCGCGCCTTTGCAGAGGCGCAGCCGGTCTTCTTCGTGGCCACGGCCGCGGCGGGCGCGCGCATCAATTTGAGCCCCAAGGGGATGAACTGTTTCCGCGTGTTCGGGCCCGATCGGGTCGCCTGGCTGGACGTGGGCGGTTCAGGCAACGAGACAAACGCGCACCTGCTAGCCGACGGGCGCGTGACCGTTATGTTCTGCGCCTTTGACCGCGCCGCGCTGATCCTGCGCTTCTACGGCCGCGGTCGCTCCGTCCTGCCGCAGGATTTGGAGTGGGCGGACCTCCATCCCCGCTTCGAGCCGCTGCCGGGCACGCGCCAGATCTTCGTGGTGGACGTGGACCGCGTCCAGACGTCGTGCGGCTACGCCGTGCCGCAGATGGAACTGGTGCGCGAGCGGCCCACCTTGTCCAAGCTCCATGCCAAGGCGACGGACGAAGAGCGGTTGGCCTATTGGAAGGGCGGGCGAGGCGAGAGCATCGACGGCCTGCCCACGCGCCTTCCGGGCGCATTGCCCACCGTAGAGGCTAGATCATCCCACCGTGTCTGAGCCCCGCTTCCGCCGCGCCGACATAGTCGCGGGTCAGCGGAACGGCGGTGCGGCTGCGGGACAGCTGGACCTGGTAGTTGCACATCCCTCCCGTCCGGAACGCCGCCGCCGCACCGGCCAGGTAGAAGGTCCACATGCGGAAGAAGCGTTCGTCGTACAGCGCCACGATCTGCTCGCGCGCGGCCACCGTGCGATCGTACCAATGGTCGATCGTCCAGGCATAGTGGAGCCGCAGGACCTCGATGTCGGTAGGGAACAGCTTCAATCCCTCGTAGCCCCGCACGATCTCCGACAGGGCGGGATTGTAGCCGCCGGGAAAGATGTACTTGGCGGTAAAGGCATCTGTCGCACCCGGTGCGCCCATGCGCCCGATCGTGTGCAGCAGCATGACGCCGTCGTCCGCCAGCAGGTCGCGGCACTTGGCAAAGAAGGTGCGGTATTGCGGCGGGCCCACATGCTCGAACATGCCAACCGACACGATGCGATCGAAACGGCCGGCCCATCCTTGTGGGTCCAGCGCGCGATAGTCGATCAGCTCGAAGCGTACCTTGTCGGCGACGCCCGCCTCCTCCGCCCGCCGGCGTGCGACCTTTAGCTGTTCCTCGCTCAGCGTCACGCCCAGCACCTCCGCGCCGGTGCGCTGGTGGAGGTAGAGCGCCAGCCCGCCCCAGCCGCATCCGATGTCGAGCACCCGGTGGCCGGGCGCCAGGAGCAGCTTGGCCGCGATGTGCGCCAGCTTGTCCGCTTGCGCCTGTTCCAGCGTGTTGGCCGGATCGGTGAAATAAGCGCAACTGTACTGCCGGTCTCTGTCGAGGAAGAGGTCGTACAAACGATCCGATAGGTCGTAGTGGTGCGCCACGTTGCGCTTCGACCGGCGGGCCGAGTTGACCCGCGCGAGCCGATAGGCGGCGGCCTCCGCCACGCGCGCGGGCCAGGACGGCTTCAGCTCACCCGCGCGCCGCTCCCAAGGCGAGTTGCCCTTGAGCAGATTGACGAGATCGCGCACGTCGCCGCGATCGATCAACAGGCGTCCGTCCATGAACGCCTCCGCGGCGCCCAGCGCCGGGTTGCGGACGATACGGCCCGGCGTGCTCCGGTCGGCGAAGCGGATGGCGACGCTCGGCAGGTCGGGGTCGGGCGTGCCGAAGTCCCGGGTCGCGCCACCAGCATAGGTAACGCGGAGTTCGCCGCGCTTCACGGCGCGCGCGAGGAAACGGTCGATTAGAGACATCGTCTTGACCTAAGCGCCGCGGCGGTCGGTTGCAAAGCGGGACCGGCAACGCCGCCCGGTCGTTGCACGCACGCATGACGAACTGGCACAGCTACGAACCCGCGTCCGGCCATGGGCTGGCGCACGACCCCCTGAATGCCATCGTGGCACCCCGACCGATCGGATGGATCGGGACGGTGTCGGCGGAGGGGGTACCCAATCTCGCGCCGTACAGCTTCTTCAACCTGTTGAACTATCGCCCGCCGCTGATCGGCTTCTCGTCCATGGGATGGAAGGACTCGGTGGCGAACGTCGCGGCGACCGGCGAGTTCGTCTGGAACCTGGCAACGCGCGATCTGGCTGAGCAGATGAACGCTACCTCTGCCCAGGTCGGGCCAGACGTGGATGAATATGCGCTGGCGGGGCTGGAAACCGTTTCTTCGACCCATGTGGTGCCCCCTCGCGTCGCGCGCAGCCCCGTCCAGTTCGAGTGCCGGCTGACCCAGCTGGTACGCCTGAAAACGCGGAAGGGACTCAACCTGGATCAGTGGCTGGTGATCGGCGAGGCGGTGGCGATCCATATCGATCGCGCGATGCTGGAGGACGGCGTGTACCAGACGGCCCGCGCCCACCCGATCAGCCGCGGCGGCGGACCGGCCGACTATTTCGAGGCACGGGAGGACGCGCTGTTCCGGATGCGGCGGCCGGGTTAAAGATAGGACCGGCGAAAGAAGACCAGGGTGGTGGCGCCCGTGACCAGCAGCGTCCAGACCCGCACCGTGCCGGGTGACAGGCGCTTGCCGATGCCGGCCCCCGCCCACCCGCCCACCGTGGCGCCGACGATCATGGGCAGGCACACGGCCCAGGCGACCAGCCCCACCGAGACGAACACGATCGCCGCGGCCAGGTTCGCCACTCCCAGCATCAGCGTGCGCGGCGCGAACAGCGACCGGGGCGAGAGGCCGGCCAGGAGACCGTAGACCGCCGTGGTGATGAGCCCCACGCCGCCGCCGAAATAGCCGCCATACATGCCCAGCAACGCCTGTGCGCCCACCAGCGTCCGTGGACCAATGGTGACGCGCGCGCGCAGCCACGCGGCGGCGTGCCGGCCGAACGCCATGACCAGAAAGGCGAACAGCAGCAGCCAGGGCACCGCCAGGTCGAAGACGCGCGTCGGCGTCCAGGCGAGCAGCAGGCTGCCGAAGATCCCGCCAACAAAGGTGATACCCGCCAGCAGCCGAAGCGACACGCCGCCGACCGGGCCCAGCTCGTCGCGGAACGCCCAGGCGCTGGCACCGGCACCCGGCAGCAGCGCGACGTTGCTGGTGGCATTGGCGACGTTGGCCGGCAGGCCCAGCGCGATCAGGGCAGGCAGGGTGGCAAAGGTGCCGCCGCCTGCCAGCGCGTTCATGGCGCCGCCCAGCAGGCCGGCGGCGGCGGTAAGCAGCAACGGAAAGAGGTCGGGCATGGCCCCGCTTGGCGCGACGAGGGTCGCTTGTCGATGGGACCCGGTTGGCGGCGGGCGCCGGATAATGGCGCGGGTGGCACGTGTCGCGAAGCCCGAGCGCGGCGGGCGTCAGGCTAAGTGGCTGTTTGCAGGCTATTCCGAGAAGTTGGCACGGGTCGTGCTGTGCGGCGGTCGAATGCTTCTGGAGTTTGCGCCATGTCCGATCAGCCCAACCTCTTCTTCCGGTCCGACACGTTTCTTGGAACCTGCCAGGCGATCGGGGACGATCTGGGTTTCAACGCCGACTGGCTGCGCGTGGCGGTGGCGCTGCCGCTGCTGTGGATGCCGCTCTGGTCGGTCGGCGCCTATGCGGTGCTGACCCTGCTGGTGCTGTTCTCGCGCCTGTTGTTTCCGGTACGCGCCGTCCGCTACGAGTTCTAGGGGCGGTCGCACGCCTCGGCCAGCGCCAGCGTGCGACGCGCTTCGGCCAGGTGGAGGCGCTCCACCATGCGGCCGTCCAGGCGGATCGCGCCGGCGGCCGCGTGCTCGGGTCGCGCAAAGGCGTCGGCAATGCGGTGCGCGTCCGCGACCTCGGCATCGGTGGGCGCATAGGCGCAGTTGGCGGCGGCGATCTGGGACGGGTGGATCAGCGTTTTGCCGTCGAAGCCCAGCGCGCGACCCTGATCGCACTCGGCGGTCAGCAGGGCGTCGTCGTCCAGCGCGTTCAGGACGCCGTCCAGCGCTGACAGCCCTGCGGCGCGAGCGGCTATCACGATCTGCGACAGTGCGGGCAGCAAGGGCGCGCGGTCCGGACCAGGGCGGCAGCGCATGTCCAGTGCCAGGTCGTTGGTTCCCGCAACCAGGACGGCCAGGCCGTGGCCCGCATCCGCGATGCGCGGCAACTCAAGGATGGCGCGACAATTCTCGATCATGCCCCAGAGCGCCGGCCCGTCGTCGCCCAGGACCGAGCGCGCCGCGACAATAGGCGCGGGCGACGAGACCTTGGGAAGGAGAACGGCGTCCGGACGCGCCCGACGAAGGGCCGCCAAGTCGTCCGCACCCCAGGCCGTTTCGGCACCGTTGACGCGAACCACCAGCTCGCGCCGGCCCCAGCCGCCGCCTTGCACCGCCGCCACCGCCGCGTCACGCGCCGCCGGCTTGGCATCGGGTGCAACGGCATCTTCCAGGTCCAGGATCACGGTGTCGCTGGCGAGCGCTCGCGCCTTTTCGATGGCGCGCGGGTTGGATGCTGGAAGGAACAGCACACTGCGACGAGGGGCAACCTGCGAGGCGACATGGTCCATGAACAGGTCCTATCAAGAGCAACGATTGCGCACGAAACGTTTTCGTTGCGAACGCGTTACGGTCCGCGTTGAGGGGTTGCGCAAGTAATACGAGCTTCGAGTGCGTAGCGCCGGGCAGGCGAGCTGTCCGGCTTGGGGAAAGACCTGTATCACAAGGAAGAACGGATGCGTCGTTTGTCTTTCACGGCCATGCCGCTGCTGCTTGCCGCCTGTGGATCCGGCGGGGACGGCTCCGGTTCGACCGTTCCGGTGGTATCCACACCCGCCCCGACACCTACCCCCGCCCCCGCCCCTACGCCTACGCCTACGCCTACGCCCAGCCCGACGCCCACCCCCAGCCCGACACCCACGCCGACCGGCTATTCGACGTATGAGCAACTGACCGGTGCGGTGACCCTGCCGAGCGCGCAGTCGGGGATCTTCGCACGCTCCAACCCTCCGCGTGCCCTGACCTTTCGCAGCTTGGGGTCAGGGCCGGAGGTCCGCTACGACGCGACAGCGCGCAGCTACACGATCACGGTGGGCAGCGTCTCGAACAGCTTTGTCGCCAGCGAGCTGGACGCGTCCGCCCCCGCCTCCACGCGCCGGTACGTCAAGGCGGACGGACGGCGGCTGACGGTGACCCAGCCGGTCGCAGGCGGGGCGGGACTGGACTATGTCCGCTTCCTGCGCCTCCTTACCGAGTTCGGGGCGGGCCAGCTCGCCACCGATCCGCTGGACGCGCTGCTGCTGACGGGCGTGGCAACCCGCACGGCCGACATACCGCTGCAAGGCCGTGTCAGCTTCGCACGAACGGTAATGACGGGCGACGCCTATGTTACCGCAAACGGTGCGACGACCGCCTACTCGCTCGATCGCAGCACGCTGACGCTGACGGTCGATTTCGGGACGGACACGATCACCGGGCGGATCACGCTGGTTGGCACGCCCAGGAACGGCGGCGCGGACGTAACGCTGTCGGTGCTGGACATCGCCAGCAGTTCCGACGGCGGCGCCGTCTTCACCGTGGTGGGCGGCGACTACACGCCGACCTCCTCCTCCGTGCTGGCCGGCGCGCCGTTCGGGCCTCAGGCGAACGAGGTGGGGCTGCTCCTCTATCTCCAGGCTACGGGACGGTCAGGCAACAGCCTGACGCTGGTGACCCAGGGAGCGGCCGGTCGGTGACGTGACTTCCGCCGCATGGACCGCTTTTGCCCTCTGACAGGGCAGGGCGCGCGCGGAAGACCCGGCTAGTCCGCGTCCGGTCCGAGTGCCGGGTCGAGATCGCGGGGGCGGAGGAAGCGGGTCAGCGTGGCGGAGCCATCGGCGAGGTCGGCCCAGCGGTCGCAGGGCAGCGCCAGTTCGGCCAGGGTGGCGGTGGGATATTTCTCCTCCACCGCATCCCGCCCCTGCGCCGCCTCCGGCACCAGCAGCAGGACCAGATCCTCCAGCCCGGGATTGTGACCGACCAGAAGCAGCCGGTCCGAAGCGTCCGGCTGTTCGCGCACCAGGTCGGCGAGCGTGGCAGCGGACGCCATGTAGACGCGCCGTTCCCACTCGGGCGCCAGGCGGGTGCCGAAGCCCTCCGCGACCGCGTCGAGCGTCTCGCAGACGCGCACCGCGGGGGATGCCACGATCCGGTCGAAGCGCAGTCCCAGCCGACGCATCTCGGTGCCGACCGTTGCGGCGGCGCGGCGGCCCTTGGCGTTCAGCGGGCGGTCAAAATCGCGCTGAACGGTGTCGTCCCAGCCCGACTTGGCGTGGCGCAGCAGCGTGAGCGTCTTCATGGCCTCTCCCCGCCGATCGGCGCCGCGACGCCTTGCCCCACCGAGAGCCGTTCGGCAACGCGCGCGACGACTTCGTCCAGCGGCAGGCGCACGACACCGACGCCCGGCGGAAAGGCATCCATCAGCCGGCTGGGCGCGGCGGCGGACAGCAGCACAAAGCAGCCGCGATCGTCGGCGCGCCGGATCAGCCGGCCGAACGCCTGGGCCAGCCGCGCGCGCACCACCCGGTCGTCGTAGAGCTTGCCGCCACCCCCCGCCTCATTGGCTGCCAGCCGCCGTGCGGCATGGAGCACGGACGGCTTGGGCCAGGGCACGCCCTCCATGACCACCAGCCGGAGCGAGTGGCCGGGCACGTCCACCCCGTCGCGAAGCGCGTCCGTGCCGAACAGCGAGGCGGCGGGATCGTCGCGGAAGATGTCGACGAGCGTGCCCGTGTCGATCGGATCGACGTGCTGAGCGAGCAGCGGCAGACCCTCGCGCGCCAACCGGTCGGCGACGCGGGCGTGGACGGCGCGCAGGCGGCGAATGGCGGTGAACAGCCCCAGCGTCCCCCCGCGTGCCGCCAGCACGAGCCGCGCATAGGCTTCGGCAAGAGCCGCCTGGTCACCGCGGGGCAGGTCGGTGACCACCAGCACTTCGGCGAGTGCGGGATAGTCGAACGGGCTGTCGGCGCGGAAATGGATGGGCGGCGCGGCAAGGTGCGGCGCGCCGGTCCGGGCGTCCGCCACGTCCCAGTCGCCACCCGCCGTCAAGGTGGCGGACGTCACCAGCACGCCCTGCGCCGGCTTCAGCACTGCCTCTGCCAGCGGGCGGCCGGGGTCGAGCCAGCGGCGATGCGCGCCGACGTCCCATTCGCGCCCGTCCGACCGGTCCACCGCCAGCCAGTCCACGAAGTCCGGATCGGCCGGGCCGCCGACGCGCGCCAGAAGCGCCACCCAGCCCGCCACCGTCTCCGCCCGCCAGGCGAGCGAGGCGATCGCGCCCTCCACGCGGGCACGCGCGGGCATGTCGAGCCAGTCGGGCCCGTCCGCCAGCACTGCCTCCAACCGCTTGCCGAGCGCCACCAGCGGGCGAAGCAGCGCATCCAGCGCGACGGCGGCAGGACCGGCGGCCTCCAAGAGCGCGGGCGAGGGCTCGGCCAGTTCCGTTTCCAAGCCATAGCCAGCGTCCTCGGCGCCAGGCTGGGCGCGCGCATAGGTGAGGCCGCGTATCTCGGCGAGCAGCGTTTCCAGTGGACCGAAGGGCTGGCCCTCGCCCAGCCGCCCGAGCCAGCCGTCGGACGGCAGTGTCCGCGCGGCGTCCACCGCGTCGGCGACGGCCCGGCCCGCCCCCTCGTCATAGGAGGCCGCATCCGACAGCCGGGCGGCAAGGCCCCGGCGCCGGCCGCGCCCGCCTGCTTCCGGCCCCGTGATCCAGCGGCGAAGCTCGATCATCTCCGCGCCCGTCAGCGCCACGCCGAACATGGCGTCGGCCGCGTCGTAGAGGTGGTGGCCCTCGTCGAACACGTAGCGGGTGGGACGGTTGGCCGACTCGCGTCCGCGTACCGCGTTGTTCATGACCAGTGCGTGATTGGCGATCACGAGGTCGGCCTGGGCGGACGCGCGGGCCGCGCGTTCGATGAAGCACTTCCGGTAGTGCGGGCAGCCGGCATAGACGCACTCGCCGCGTCGGTCGGTGAGCGCGGCGGGCGCGTTGCGGCGGAACAAGGTCGGCAGCCAGCCGGGCAGGTCGCCGCCCACCATGTCGCCGTCGGCGGTATAGGCGGCCCAGCGCGCCGTCAGCTGCGCCAGCACGGCCGCGCGCCCCTGGAACCCGCCCTGGAGCGCGTCCTCCAGGTTGAGAAGGCAGAGATAGTTCTCGCGACCCTTGCGCGTCACCACGCGTGTCCGGCGTTCGGTTTCGTCGGGGAACAGGCGGTGCGTCTCGGCGGACAGCTGACGCTGAAGTGCCTTGGTATAGGTGGACACCCATACCGCTCCGCCCGACCGTTCGGCCCAGAGGCTGGCGGGCGCCAGGTAACCCAGCGTCTTGCCGATGCCCGTGCCGGCTTCCGCCAGCACCATTTCCGGTGCGTCGCGATGTCGGCGGGGCGCGAACGCGGCGGCGGCGGCGGCGGCATAGGCACGCTGGCCCGGACGCGCCTCGGCGGTCGAGCCGGTCAGGTGCGACAGGCGCGTCTCCGCCTCATCGGGCGAAACCGATACGGCAAGAGGCGGCGGGCGCGGGGCGGACTCCTCCCATTCGGCAAGTGCCGAGAAAAGCCAGCGTTCAGGTCGTTCCGGCTTGGCGATCCGCTGCGCCACCATCATGCCCCAGGGCCAGCGAAGGCGGAACAGCGATTGGGCGATGCTCCACGCGCCCGGCCGCTCGGGCCAGTCACCGCCCGCCACGTCCAGCATGTGCGCCGCCGCGCGGAGCAAAAAGGGCGCCACCGCCTCGTCGGTCGCCGGCGGCTCCAGCCCCAGCGCGCGGGCGAGGCCCTGGGGCGTGGGCACGGCGAAGCGCGCGGGGAACAGGAAGGCGAAGAGTTCCAGGAGGTCAAGGCCGGACAGGTCGGCATAGCCCAGCCGCTGGCCGGTCAGCGGCGCGTTGAGGAGAATGACCGGCGTGTCGGCCGCGGCGCGAACCGCCTCCGCGCGGGACAGCGGACGCGTGCCCTCGGCGGTCGCCAGCCAGGTGCCGGCGTGGCTGGCGTGAAGGGCCGGATGGGGAAGGATGGGCGGCACGGTGGGTGTCGTGTGGGGTTGCCGGAACGGAATGGCAACCGGCGGCGCGTGCAAGGGCTATTTCCCCAGCTTATCCCGCAAGCTGGCCAGCGCGCCGAAGGCACCGCCGGCGTCCGGTTCGTCGTCGCCGCGCACGCCGGCCTCGCGCAGCGCCTGTTCGGCGCCTGGTGCGCGGGGGAACGGATCTAGCGCCAACGCCATTGTCTCGGCCGCGGCCTCGCCCAGGTCGATCACGCCGCCGTCGTAGAACACGGTGTCGGCGGCGTCGGCGTCCAGTTCCAGCTCTTCCTCAGACGCATCGCCCTCCGGCACGAAGATAAGGCGAGCCTCCTCGTCGACGTCGGCGGGAACGGGCTCGCCGGTAACGGAGCAGGGCTGGGCGAGCCGGGCGCGAACGCGACCGCGCGCGGCAATGCCGTTGGCCTCGCGCCGGATGGTCCAGCTCGCCTCCAGCCGGTCGAGCGACAGGAAGTCGAAGCGGCGGCACAGCGACTCGCACTCCGCGGAGGTGGCTGCGACCTCCACCACGCGCTCCCGCTCGCCGATCGTGTCGACGCGCTCGGGACGGTTGAACTCGGGTGTCACGACAGGCGACCTGCCAGCACGGCATCGGTGGGCAGCGCGGCCAGCCGGTCGCGGAGTGCCAGCAGTGCGGCGCGCGAATGGTCCAGCGCCCGGGACGAGGGCGGCTCGCCCCGATATAGATTCCGTTTCAGCGCGCCCTCGAAGTCGCCGCCCCCGTTCAGCGCGTCGCGATAGGCGCCCAGCCGCCCGCCCAGCATGGACACCGCACGGCCCACCTGCTTGCCGACGATAAGGTCGCCGATACCGATCTGACGGAGCTGCGCGTCCATGTCGTCGATGAAACGCTCGGCCAGCCGCGTGGAGCCGGCAACCGCCTGCGGCTCCGACTCCAGCCGGACCAGCACAACCGCCAGTACGGCGGCGATCGCGTCGAACCGGCCGTCCAGCGTGTCGGGCACGCCGCCCTCCAGGTACCAGTGAGGTTCCCGGCCGAGCCGCACCACCTGCGCGTAGAGCGCCGCCTGCGCGCCGTCGTCGCTCCGCCCCAGAACCTTGTTCAGCCAGCCCAACCCGTTCGTCCCACAGCCCGCGCGCTTGCCCGCTCGCCCGCGCTCGCATATCGGGGCCGACGCGTCCGATGCAATCCTGCGGGTTCCGGGTCACTGGTTCCCGGTTCCAGGGGTGCGGCGCGCGTCCGGAGTTCCCCAATGCCTCGTTCCGTGTCCACCCTTATCGCCGCAACCGCGCTGGCCTGTGCCGCGGGGGCCTGCGTGCCGCTTCGTTCGCACCAGGGCTATATCCTGGACGCGGACCTAGTGAACTCGGTGCAGCCGGGCGTGGACAACCGGCAGTCGGTGCTGGCGACGCTGGGCAATCCCACCATTACGGGCCAGTTCAGCGACAGCGACTGGTATTACGTGGCGCGCGACAGCCGCAACCTGGCGTTCCGCAACCCGCGTCCGGCCGACCAGGTGACGCTTCGGATCAGCTTCGATCCCGCCGGCAACGTGTCGGCCATCCGCCGGTCGGGCGTGGACCAGGTCGCGTCGATCAATCCGGACGGCAAGGTGACGCCGACGCTGGGCAAGAAGCGCAGCTTCTTCCAGGACCTGTTCGGCAATATCGGCACGGTGGGCGCTGCCGGCGGTCCGGGTGCCGGCGCCGGATCGAACACGGGCGGGCGCTAGAGGCTCTTGCCGAAGGTTGCTTCAAAGCTTTCGGGTGGCTGACCGACGCGTTCCCGCCGCGTTCAGCGCGCGGGTGGCAATTCCTTTCTCAAGGCGGCGTTGCTTTCACGCCGTCGCGAATCAAAGGAGTGCCGACTATGCGTACCCTGTTGACCGCCGCCCTGATCGCGGCCGGTATCGTTCCCGTCGCGGCACCGGCCGCTGCCCAGTCCTATCGCGAGCTGCAGCGCGACCGGCGCGACATCCGCGAGGAGCGGCGCAACCTGCGCGATGCCTATCGCTACGGCGACCGCGGTGACGTTCGCGATGCGCGCCGCGACCTGCGGGAGGCACGGCAGGAATATCGCGAGGACTTGAGGGGGCGCTACGGTCGCAACGACTGGCGTGGTTGGCGCAACGACCATCGCGACTTGTATGCGCGCGGACGCTGGAACGCGCCGTTCCGCTACAACAGCTTCCAGCCGGGCGGCCGCATCGCGCCGGCCTATTACGGACGCAGCTATCAGATCGCCGATCCCTATCGCTACCATCTGCCCCGCGCGGTCGGGCCGCAGCGCTGGGTGCGGCACTATGACGACGTGCTGCTGGTCGACACGCGCCGCGGCGTGGTGGTGGACGCCGTCCGAGGCTTCTACTTCTGAACTGTCCCGCACCGGGACCTGATCTGAGTTAGTTCTCTTGCCTGTGCCCCGGGCATCGCCGATCCTTCTCCCACATGGGGGGAGGGTCGAGCATGGGGCCGCTGCTGGCCGCGCTGGATGCGGTGAATCGCGAGGTGTTGCTGTTCGCCGCGGCCGGCATCCTGCTGGGCGGGCTGGACGATCTGCTGGTGGATCTGATCTACCTGCTTCGCCGGCTGGGCGGGCGGGGACGACCGCTGCTGCTGGCGGAGTTGCCGCTTGCGACGATGCCGGTGCGGCTGGCGGTCTTTGTGCCCGTCTGGGACGAGGTGGCGGTGATCGGGCCGATGCTGCGCACCGCGCTGTCGCGCTACGACCATCCCGATTACCACATCTATGTCGGGCTCTATCCGAACGACCGCGCGACGCTGGACGCGGTGGCACAGGTCGCGGCCGAGGACGATCGCGTGCGCGCGATAGTGGGGCCCGCGGCCGGCCCAACCACCAAGGCGGACAATCTCAACGCCATGTGGGATGCGCTGCATCGTGCGGACGCGGCCGAAGGGTATAGGACCGAGGCGGTCGTCTTTCACGATGCGGAGGACGCGGTGCACGCGGCCGAGCTGCGCGTGGTCGACGCGCTGATCCGGCATCACGCCGCGGTGCAGCTGCCTGTGCGTCCGCTGGTGAAGCGCGGCGCGCGGCTCGTGTCCGGACACTATGCGGACGAGTTCGCCGAAAGCCACTGCAAGAGCCTGGTGGTGCGCGGTGCGATCGGGGCGGGTATGCCGCTGGCGGGCGTGGGATGCGCCGTTTCCGTCCGAGCGCTGGAGGCGCTGGCGGCGGCGCGCGGCGGCCGGCCCTTCGCGTCGGACAGCCTGACCGAGGATTACGAACTGGGGCTCAGCCTGTCGCAGCTGGGTCACCCGCCCGTGTTCGCGCGCGTGGCGGAACGGCGGGGCGGGCCGCTGGTGGCGACGGACGCCTATTTCCCCTGGTCGCTGCGCGCCGCCGTTCGCCAAAAGGCGCGCTGGATGACGGGTATCGCGCTGGCGGGATGGGACCGAACGGGCTGGGGCCGCGCGCGGGGGCGGGGCTGGGCGCGGGTACGCGACTGGCCCGCGACGCTGGCGGACCATTGGATGCGCGCACGCGACCGGCGCGCGCCGCTGGCGCTGATCGTGCTGGCGGCGGCCTACCTGTCGCTGCTGCTCTGGGCGGCTGCCACCGCGGCGCACCTGCTGACAGGGATCGCGGCGGCACCGGTCGGCGAGACGTTGGAGCGATTGCTGCTCGCCAATGCCGGGCTGCTGATGTGGCGCATGGCGGCGCGGGCGGCGTTCACGGGTCGTGTGCATGGGCCGGCGGAGGCGGCGTGGTCCGTGCCGCGCCTGTTGGTCGCCAACTATGTGTCGCTTCTGGCGGTCCGGCGCGCCGCCTGGTCCTATGCGGCGATGCTGCGCGGGCGCGGCGTGGCCTGGGACAAGACGGCGCACCACTTTCCGGGCGTCGCCGGCGCGTGAGCGTCGCGGCAGGGCGGGTGGACGGGGCGCATACGGGTCGCCCGCTGCGCTTTCTGGCGGCGACTATGGCCGCCTGGACGCTGTTCCGGGTGGCGGCGCTATGGCCGACGATCGAGACACCCGCCGACCTGATCCGCGCGGTGGCACCACCGCTCGCCGCGGCCGAGCTGCCCGAGGCGGTACGAGCGGCACCGGCCTTGCCGGCGGGGCGGACGGTGCGACGACCCTTTGTGACGCTGCCACAGGAGCCGGTTCCGGCACTTCCGAAGCCGGCGGAGATCGAACGCGATGTCGAGGCGCCGCTGCAGACGCGAGTGCAGCCAGAGGCGCAGGTCGGGACACCCGTGCTGCCGCCACCACTGGCGCCCATCCAGCCGGCACGCGCGACCCCTTCCCGCTGGAGCGGCAGCGCCTGGGCGATCGTGCGGCCGAACGGGGGCGGACGCGACGTATTGGGCGGAAGCCAGCTGGGCGGGGCGCAGGCAGGCGCGCGGATCGCCTATGCGCTGGGCGCGTCGCGGCGTGTGGCGCTGGTCGCGCGCGTGGCAACGCCGCTGGAAGGTCCAGGGCGCGAGCTGGGACTGGGTGCGGAGGTGCGCGTGGCACCGGGCGTGCGGCTGGTGGCGGAGCAACGCGTGGCGCTGGACGGCGGGCGGGGCGGACCCTCGCTCTTTGCGGTCGGCGGCGTGGGACCGGTGGCGCTCCGCGGATTCCGGCTGGAGGCCTATGGCCAGGCGGGTGTGGTGAAACGGCAGCGGCTGGAGCCGTTCGCCGATGGCGCGGCGCGCATCGCTCACCCGCTCTTGTCGACCGGCGGCGCGCGCTTCGAGGCGGGTGTCGGCGCCTGGGGCGGGGCGCAGCGCGATGCAGCCCGGCTGGACCTGGGGCCCTCGCTCGGCGCCGTGCTGCCGGTCGGTGGGCGCTCGGTGCGCGTGACGCTGGACTGGCGGCAGAGGGTGGCCGGCGACGCGCGACCGGGCTCGGGGCCCGCGCTGTCGGCGGGAATGGACTTCTAGAGGCACGCGCCGCTAGGGCTTGCGCGGCCGATGCACCTCTACCTCCCCATCGCCGAGCTGTCGGTCAACGCGCTGGTGATTGCGGCGCTGGGGCTGGGCGTGGGCCTGTTGAGCGGCATGTTCGGGGTCGGTGGCGGCTTTCTGACCACGCCGCTGCTGATCGTGTACGGCGTGCCGCCCACCGTCGCGGCGGCGTCCGCGGCGAGCCAGGTGACGGGCGCCAGCGTGTCCGGCGTAGTGGCGCATTTCCGACGCGGCGGCGTGGACGTGAAGATGGGCGCGGTGCTGGTTCTGGGCGGCACCATGGGGTCGCTGGCGGGTGCCTGGGCGTTCCGGCTGCTCCAGCGTACGGGGCAGCTCGACCTGGTGATCGCGGTCCTCTACGTGGCGCTCCTGGGATCGGTCGGGCTGCTGATGCTGCGTGAGAGCGTGGCGGCGATCCTGGTGGCGCGCGGGCGCCGGCCGGCACCGCCGATGCGCCGGCGGCACCACCCGCTGGTGGCCGCGCTGCCGTTTCGCACGCGCTTCTATGCCTCGGGCCTCTACATCTCGCCCCTGGCGCCGCTGATCCTGGGCTTCGGGGTGGGGGTGCTGACGCTGCTGCTGGGGGTGGGCGGTGGCTTCGTGCTGGTGCCGGCCATGATCTACCTGCTGGGCATGGCGACGGGCGTGGTGGTGGGGACCAGCCTGTTCCAGATCCTGTTCGTGTCGGCCGCCGCCACGCTGACCCACGCGCTGACGACGCGCGCGGTGGACATCGTGCTGGCGGCGCTGCTGCTGCTTGGGTCCGTGGTGGGCGCACAGCTGGGTGCGCGGTTCGCCGCGCGAGCACGGCCCGAATATCTCCGCTTCGCGCTGGCGCTGGTGGTGCTGCTGGTGGGCGCGCGCGTGCTGATGACGCTGGTGTGGCGGCCCGAGGCGATCTTCACCATCGAACCGGCATGAGGAGAACTCTGCTCCCGGTCGCGGCGCTGCTGGTGGCGGGGCAGGCGCCGCCTCCTGCTCCGGTCGCGCCCGTGCTGGTGCCCGACGTGTCGCAGGGCCGCGTGGAGATCGCGTACAGCTTCACGGGCGCGGACCTGCTGCTGTTCGGCGCGATCCTCTATCCGGGCGGGCGGCGCCCCGCGGGTGACCGGCCGACGGACGTGGCCGTGGTGGTGCGCGGCCCGACCGAGTCGATCCGCGTGCGCGAGAAGGAGAAGGTGGCCGGCATCTGGGTGAACGCGGACAGCTTTCGCTATCGCTCCGCCCCTAGCTTCTACGCGCTTGCCTCGTCGCGGCCGATCGAGCGGCTGCTCGACCCCCGCACGCGCGCGATCTACGAACTGGGGCTGGACAGCCTGCAACTGTCGCCAGCCTCGTCCGAGGCGCCGGAGGTGCAGGACCGGTTCGCGCGCGGGCTGGTGGGTCTGCGGCGACGCGCCGGCCTTTACTACGAGTCGCCAGGCGCGGTCGCGATCCGTGACGGCGTACTGTACCGGGCGAACGTGGCGGTGCCGGCGCGCGTTCCCGTGGGACGCTTCACCGCTGAGACCTTTCTGATCCGCGACGGCCGCGTGCTGGCGGCGGCGAGCGCGCCCATCGAGGTGCGGAAATCCGGTTTCGAGCGGTTCGTGGCGCGCGCGGCGGAGCGGCACGCGCTGGTCTATGGCCTGGCCGCGGTGGCCTTGTCGGTGGGACTGGGCTGGGGCGCGGGCTGGGCGGCCGGGCGGCGATAGGATCGCTATCACTACCTGTTGTTTACGGATGCGCGTGCATGGCGGATGCCAGTGCCAGCAGACGGATCGCTTTCCATGACCTTTCAACCCTTGCCGGCCGGTTTCGAGGACGCGCTGGCAGCCGCCGTACCCGTGGAGGAACGCGGGCGCGCGACGATCGGCTTCGTTCTGTCGATCGCGGGATCGAGCAGTCGGGTGGCGCTGGACCGGAGCGCCCTGGCGGCGGTGGCGGGCGACCGCGACCCGGTGACCGCCACGGCGGGACAGGTCGGCACCCAGGTCAAGATGCGCGTCGGCGGCAGCTGGCTGGTCGCAAACATCCGCAGCCTGGCGCTGGACGATACGGCGACCGGCGAGACCGCCCGCGGGCGCATCCTGGCCGACATCGACTTCCTGGGGGAGGGCGACGAGGAGCGGCTGACGGGCAAGCTCTACAATTTCCGCCGCGGCGTCACGCGCTATCCGGTGCCCGGCTGCGAGGTGTTCCCCATCTCGACCCCCGACCTCCAGCAGATCTATGCCGCCGACGACCGCGCCAACATTCAGATCGGCCATGTCTATCCGACCAAGGACATCCGCGCCGCGCTCTATGTCGACGCGATGCTGGGCAAGCATTTCGCGCTGGTGGGATCGACCGGCACGGGCAAGTCGACGTCCGCCGCGCTGATCCTGCACCGCATCTGCGACATGGCGCCGCACGGCCACGTCGTCATGATCGACCCGCACGGCGAATATTCCGCCGCGTTCCGGGGCAACGGCGCGATCTACGACGTCAGCAACCTTCAGATGCCCTATTGGCTGATGAACTTCGAAGAGCATTGCGAGGTCTTCCTGACCGTCAGCGGCAACGAGCGGCAGGGAGACGCCGACATCCTGGCCAAGTGCCTGCTCCAGGCACGCGCCAAGAACCGGCTGGGACAGGAGATCTCCAAGCTGACGGTGGACGCGCCCATCCCGTACCTCCTGTCCGACCTGACCCAGATCATCTCCCAGGAGATGGGCAAGATGGACCGGGCCGGGAACACCGCGCCCTATCAGCGGCTAAAGGCCAAGATCGACGAGGTGAAGGCCGATCCGCGCTACGGCTTCATGTTCTCCGGCATGCTGGTGGCGGACACCATGGCGCAGTTCCTCCAGCGCATCTTCCGCCTGCCGGGCGACGGGCGGCCCATCTCGATCATCGACGTGTCGGGCGTGCCGTCGGACATCACGTCCGTCGTGGTGGCGGTGCTGAGCCGCATGACGTTCGACTTCGCCATCTGGAGCCGCAACGAGCCCAAGCGCCCTGTGCTTCTCGTATGCGAGGAGGCGCACCGCTACATCCCGCGCGACGAGGACGGGTCGTCGGTGGGCCGCATCCTGGGCCGGATCGCCAAGGAAGGGCGCAAATACGGCGTGTCGCTGGGCCTCATCACCCAGCGTCCGTCCGACCTGGCGGAGGGCGTGCTGTCGCAGTGCGGCACCATCATCGCGATGCGCCTCAACAACGACCGCGACCAAGCGTTCGTTCGCGCCGCCATGCCAGAGGGCGCGCGCGGTTTCCTCGACTCGATCCCCGCGCTCCGCAATCGCGAATGCATCATCTGCGGCGAGGGCGTGGCGATCCCGATCCGCGTGTCGTTCGACGGGCTGGAGGAGAGCCGCCGCCCGGCGTCGAGCGACCCGCTCTTCTCCGAACTGTGGCGCGACGTGGGCGGTGAGGACGCGATCGTCCAGCGGACGGTGCAGAAGTGGCGTCAGCAGGGGAAGTAGCGGCGTCGCGGCGACAGTCCGGGGGCGCGGAACTTCAGGAAGTTCAGGCGGCGTCGGTGCGGAAAGTGTAAGCGGCGCTGACAGTCGGTGCGGGACCGGGCGTTCGCGCACGGGGTCGGAAGCGGGAGCGGACGACGATCGGACGGCATGGCAGTGGCTCATCGCGCAGGATAAGGCACAGAGGCAGGCTTGTAGGACAGGAATTTCTGCCGAGCCGGACTCTCGATGCCGGTCGGCTGGCCCAATCGCCGCACGGCGACGGGGAACCAGCACAATTCCTCCCCGGCACGGGGAGGGGGACCATGCGAAGCATGGTGGAGGGGCCGGGCCGCGTGCGCACCCTCGACAGGCCGGCATCCTGCCCGAGGCCCCTCCACCGCTACGCGGTCCCCCTCCCCTTGCAGGGGAGGAATGGGGCTACTCCCGTTCCGCGCCGTCCAGGGTGCGGGCCAGGCGCTCGGCCTCCTGGCGGTCGCGCTGCTTTTCGGCGAGCGTGCGGCCGTGAAGCGCACGGTTCTGGGCGGCCGTGGCGGAGGCCGCCGCGCGGTCGCGGGCCTTGCGGGCGCGGCGGAGGTTGACGACCTCGCCCATCGCGTCAGCCGTTCCGCACGTCCTTGGCCACCGCGTCGAGCAGGCCGTTGACGAAGCCCGCCTCGCGCTTCTCGTAGAAGGCGTGGGCCACGTCCACATATTCGGAGATGGCGGCGGCCACCGGCACGTCGGCCCGCGCCATAAGCTCAAAGGTGCCGGCGCGCAGGATCGCCTTCATGGGGCGGTCGAGCTTGTCGAGCGGCCACTTCCCCGGCAGCCGACGCGCGATCACGGCGTCGATCTCGGCGGCGCGGGCGGCCGTGCCCCGCACCACGTCGTCGAAGAAGAGCACGTCGGCCTCGGCATATTCGGCGCCCTCGATCGTGGCGCCCAGCCGGTGGTGGTGGAACTCGTGCAACAGCGAGGGAACGGCGGTCCCCTCCATGTCGTGCTGGTAGAGCGCTTGGACGGCGGCGAGGCGCGCGGCGGCGCGGGCGCGCGTGCGCGGGGCGGTGCGGGTCTTGGTGGGTCGCGTATCGGTCATGGGAGGCGCGGCACATAGGGACGCGTGCGCGAGGCGTCACCCCTTTGCCTGCCGCTCACGCCACCGATCACGAGCGGTTGAGCCGCAGGCGGAGCGCGACGGAGCGGGCATGGGCGGGGAGGCCCTCCGCCTCGGCGAGTGCGACGGTGGCGAGGCCGAGTTCGGCCAGGGCCGTCTCGTCGAGCGCGAGGAAGCTGGTGCGCTTCATGAAGTCGGTGACGCCCAGCCCGGAGGCGAAGCGGGCGCGGCGGCCGGTGGGAAGGACGTGGTTGGGGCCGGCCACGTAATCGCCGATCGCCTCCGGCGTGTGGCGGCCCAGGAACACGGAGCCGGCGTGGCGGACGCGATCGAACAACGCCTGCGGATCGTCGGTCGCGATCTGGAGATGTTCGGGCGCCAGACGGTCGCTGAGCGGGACGGCGTCCGCCAGCGTTTCCACCAGGATCACGGCACCGTTCGCGTCCCAGGCGACGCGCGCCACCGCCTCGGTCGCGAGCGTCGCCAGCTGGCGCTCGACCGCCTGCACGACGGCGTCGGCGAAACCGGCGTCGTCGGTCAGCAGGATGGACTGGGTGGTGGTGTCGTGCTCGGCCTGGGACAAGAGGTCGGCGGCGATCCATTCGGGGTCGTTCGCGCCGTCGGCGATCACGACGATCTCGGATGGGCCGGCGACCATGTCGATGCCGACCACGCCGTAGAGGCGGCGCTTGGCCTCCGCGACCCAGGCGTTGCCGGGGCCCGTCACCACGTCGACGGGCGCCACGGAACCCGCGCCATAGGCGAGCGCGGCCACCCCTTGCGCGCCGCCGATCCGCCAGATTTCCGTGATGCCGCACAGGTGGGCTGCGGCCAGCACCAGCGGGTTGACGGCGCCGTTGGGCGTCGGCGTGACCATGGCGATCCGCTCCACGCCCGCGACGCGCGCGGGAATGGCGTTCATCAGCAGCGAGGAGGGATAGGCGGCGCGTCCGCCCGGCACGTAGAGCCCGGCCGCGTCCACGGCCCGCCAGCGCGCGCCCAGCCGGACGCCGGCCGCGTCGGTCCATTCGGCATCTGTCGGCCGCTGGCGCTCGTGATAGGCGCGGATGCGGGCCGCGGCGAGGTCGAGCGCGGTGCGCAGGCCCGGCTCCAGCGCGTCATAGGCCGCGGCGCAATCGGCCGGGTCGATCGCCCAGCCGGTGGCGGACAGGTCGTGCCCGTCGAAGCGGGCGGTATAGTCCTCGACGGCGGCGGCACCCTCCGTCCGGATGCGCGCCAGGATCGCGTCCACGTCGCGGGCCACGTCGGCGGCGCTTTCCCGGCGGTCGGCGACGAGCGCGTCGAACGCGGCGTCGAAGCCGGGCTCGCGGGTGTCGAGGCGGATCATGCGGCCGCCGTGCCGACAGGCGCGTGCGACGACGATGCGGCCGCCGTGCCGACAGGCGCGTGCGACGACGATGCGGCCTGCCTTTCGCCGACCGCGCGGCGGAACGCGTCCACCAGCGCCGCCACGTCGGGCCGGGTCTTGAGCGCGGCCCGGTTCACAACCAGGCGGCTCGTGACCTCTGCGATCACCTCCACCTCCACCAGCCCGTTCTCCTTGAGCGTGCGGCCGGACGAGACGAGGTCCACGATGCGCGGCGCCAGGCCCAGCATGGGGGCGAGCTCCATTGCGCCGTTCAGCTTGACGCACTCGGCCTGGACGCCGCGCGCGGCGAAATGGGCGGCGGCGGTGTGGGGGTATTTGGTGGCGACGCGCACGTGGCTCCATCCGCGTGGATCGTCCGTGGCCGCCAGCGCGGCGGGCTCGGCGACGGACAGGCGGCAATGGCCGATGCCGAGATCCACGGGGGCGTAGAGTTCCGAATAGCCGAACTCCGCCAGCACGTCGGAGCCGACGATGCCGAGCTGCGCCGCGCCGTGCGCCACGAAGGTCGCGACGTCGAAGGCGCGGACGCGGATCAGCTCCACGGTGCCGCCCTCGGTGGCAAAGCGGAGCGCGCGGCTGTTCTCGTCCGAAAAGGCGGCTTCGGGGTGGATGCCGGCCGCGGCGAGCAGCGGCAGCGCCTCGGCCAGGATGCGCCCCTTGGGGACGGCGACGATCAGGGGGGAGGAGGCAGGCATGGAGCGGCGGGGCTTTACGCGGGCGCCGATAGGGGTGCAACGTCGTCGCATGGGGACGGAGGCGGAGAACCGGTGGGCGTTCGCGGTTCAGGCGGGCTATTGCCGCGCCATGGACGCGCCGGTGACGGCGGCGGTGTCCGAGGCGCTGGGGCGCGTGCTGGACCGGACGACGGAGACGGGGCGGCGCGCGCTCGACTGGCCGGGCGATCCGGTGGCGGACGCGCTGGTGCTGCGGATGGTAGGCGGGCTCCATGCGCTGGCGCTCGGCGGTGATCCGCTGCTCGGGCGGGTGTTCGCGGGCGAGGTCGCGGAGGCGGCGCTGGCCGACGCGGTCCGGGCGAACGATGCGGCGATCCTGCCCTGGCTGGACGGGCCGCCGCAGACCAACGAGGCGGGGCGATCGGCCGGGCTGATGACCGGCCTGTTGGCGGTGGCGGACGGCCGCGACACGGTGTTCGAGCTCTTGGAGATCGGATCGAGCGGCGGGCTGAACCTGCTGATCGCCCGGCTCCGCTACGACCTTGGCGGGGTCGGGCTGGGGCCGGCGGACGCGCCGGTGACGATCCGGCCCGACTGGCGCGGATCCCCGCCGGTGCCCGCCACGCTGCGCTTCCATCCGCCGCCCAGGGGCGCGGACGTACGGCCGATCGACCTTTCCGACGACGCGGCCGTGGCGCGGCTACGCGGCTATGTGTGGACGGACGCGCCCGAGCGGCTGGAACGGCTCGACCGGACGGTGGCCATGGTGCGCGCGCACGGCGTGGCGCTGGAACGCGCGGACGCGGCCGACTGGGTGGAGGCGCGGCTGGCCGAGCCGCAGGCAGCGGGCGCGACGCGCGTGCTGGTCCATTCGGTGGTGTGGCAGTATCTGGGCGACGCGCGACGCGCGCGGATCACCGCCGCGATGGAGCGGGTCGGTGCCGGTGCGACCGCCGACCGGCCGCTCGCCTGGGTAACGATGGAGCCGGACAGGAGCGTCGCCGAGATGGTGGTGACCGTCCGTCGCTGGCCCGATCGGCCGGAACCGCGGCGGATCGCACGGGCCCAGAGTCACGGCGCCTGGATCGAGCCGGTGGACAGGGCCCTCGATCCGGTGAAGGACGTGCCATAGAGAAAAGGGAGAGCGAATGATGGCGCAGGTCCAGGCGAACGGCATCGCGATCGAGGCGGAAAGCTTCGGAGCCGAGGAGGCGCCCGCCGTCCTCCTCATCATGGGGCTGGGCGCGCAGCTGACGCGCTGGCCGATGCCGATGGTCGACCAGCTGGTGGAACGCGGATACCGCGTGATCCGCTTCGACAATCGCGACATCGGCCTGTCACAGAAGTTCGACGCGGCGGGGGTGCCCAACCTGTCCGACGTGGTAGCCGCCATGATGCGGGGCGAGAAGCCCGCCACCCCCTATACGCTGACCGACATGGCCGACGACGCGGCGGGTGTGCTGGACGCGTTCGGGGTCGCGCAGGCGCACGTGATCGGCGCGTCGATGGGCGGCATGATCGCGCAGCTGGTCGCCGCCGGGCACCCCGACCGCGTGCTGTCGCTCACCTCCATCATGAGCACCACGGGCAACCCCGCGCTGCCGCGCGCCACCGAGCAGGCGATGGCGGTGTTGATGACGCGGCCTGCCGGCCTGGACGAGGAATCGATCGTGGCGCACGGCGTGCGATCGGCGGGCGTGGTCGGAAGCCCCGCCTATCCGGTGGACCCGCAGGTGCTGGCCGAGCGCGTCCGAAGCGACTTCCGCCGCTCGCACGCGCCCACCGGCTTCGCGCGCCAGATGGCGGCCATCACCGCCGACGGCGACCGGCGCGGGCGGCTGGCGCGCATCACCGCGCCCACCGTGGTGATCCACGGCGCCGCCGACCCGCTGGTACCCGTGGAAGGCGGCCGCGACACCGCGGCGGCGATCCCGCACGCGACGCTGAAGGAAGTGGCCGGCATGGGTCACGACCTGCCCGAAGCGCTGATCCCGGAAATCCTGGACGCCTTTGAGGGAGTGGCGCGGCAGGCGAAGGTGGCGGCGTAGAAATCCGCCCCTGGCCAGGGGAAAGGGGAACCGCGGAACGCGGTAGGGGGCGGACCGCTCAAACGTCCGAGTTTCCTCCCCCACTCCGTCCGGCCGCGCCGGCTACCTCCCCTTGGCGTGGGAGGGTCGAGATCACCTGCCAGCCAGTCGCCGCGCCACCGCCGCCAGCTGGTCGGCGACGGCGCCCCATCCCTGGTCGAACCCCATGTCCCGGTGCCGGTCGCGCGCATCGGCCGTCCAGTGGCGGGCGGCGGCGCGATAGCGGGTGCGGTCACCCTCCGGTTCGAAGGTCCAGATGCCCGTCATGAAGGGCTCGGCGGGGACCCAGCCCTTGGTATAGGCGTCCGTCGTCACGATGCGGCGTTCGGGCACGACCTCCAGCACGACGCCGTCGGTAGGCACCTCCTCGCCCGCGGGGCCGCGCATCAGGGTGGCGAAGCGGCCGCCGGGCTCGAGCTCCATCACGGTCACGGTCGCCGACCAGGGGGCGGGACACCACCATTCGTCGGCATGTTCGGTCCAGGCCCGCCACACCGTCGAGATGGGGGCATCGATCAGCCGCTCCACGGCGAGTTCCAGGCCGGTGGCCGTCATGCCGCCTCCGCGATCGCGCGGTCGATCGCGGCCACGTCGATCTTCACCATGGTCATCATCGCCGCCATGACGCGCGCGGCGACGGCGGGATCGGGATGCGCCATCCCCTGGGTCAGCTGGCGGGGAATAACCTGCCACGACAAGCCATACCGGTCCTTCAACCAGCCGCACGCCACCGGTTCGCCGCCGCCGGCGCAGAGCGCATCCCACAGCCGGTCGGTTTCCACCTGGTCCGCCGTGTCGAGCTGCATCGACACGGCGTTGGTGAAGGGCGTGTCCGGGCCACCGTTCAGGGCGATGAAGTCGGTGTCCTGAATGCTGAACTCCACGGTCAACGCGTCACCGGCCTTGCCGGCCGGGTAATCGACCGGCGCCCGGCGTACGGCGGTCACGCGCGTGCCGGGAATGGCGGCTTCGTAGAAGCGCGCCGCTTCTTCTGCCCTTTTGTCGAACCACAGGCATATGCGGACGCCGGTCATTGCGCGTCTGGCCCGGCGCACACCCCGAACATCAGTCCCTCCGGATCGAGCGCCTGGACCACCAGCATGTCGCCCGGAACCTCGACGGGCCCGTGCAGCACCGTGCCGCCCGCCGCCCGGATGCGGTCCGCGGCGGCGTGCGCGTCGGGCACGCGAAAGGTGAAGTTCCAGCCGTCCGGATGGTCGGGACGCGACCGCATGATCGCGCCCAGCGGCACGTCGCCCTTCTGCACGAACAGGTAGTCGCCCATCTCCCCCATGGGCATCGCGCCCTCCTGCGACCAGCCGAACTGGTCGCGGTAGAAGGCGACCGCGCCGGGCTGGTCGGCTGTGGCCAGCTCGTTCCAGGCGCAACGCCCCTTCGCCACCGGCGAGAAGGCCCCGCTATCCTCCTCCGACGCGCCGCGCATCACGTAGAAGGCGACGCCTCCCGGATCGGCGACCAGCGCCATCCGACCGACGCCGTCCAGGTCCCACGGCTCGCGGACGACGCTGCCGCCCGCCGCCGCGACGCGCCCAGCGGCGGCGTCCACGTCGTCGACGCCCAGGTAGAGGAGCCAGCCAGGCGTCATGCCGCCCGCCGCCATCTCGTCGGTGAGCCGCATCACGCCGCCGGCCTGCGTGCCGGGCGCGCCGTCCTCCGTCTCGATGATGCGATAGTCCATGCCCGGCATGGCGGGCGTGCCGACGTGCCACCCCACCACCGCACCGTAGAAGCGGGCGGCGGCGTCCGGGTCGGCGGTCACCAGCTCGTACCAGATCGGGGTCCCGTGCGGATCGGTCATGTTCTTCCCTCCCTCAGGCGTCCACGATGGGCTCGAAGCCGCCGAAGATCATGCGCCTGCCGTTGAACGGCATCTGGTCCGGCGCGAAATCCATCCGCGGGTCGTTCATGACCTTGGCCATGCCGGCGTCGCGCGTCGCCTTGTTCGGCCATTCGATCCAGGAGAAGACCACCGTCTCGCCGGCCTCCGCCTTTACGGCGCGGCGGAAGTCGGTGACCTCGCCGTCGGGCACGTCGTCTGCCCAACCCTCCACGACGCGGGTCGCGCCATGCTCGCGAAAGATGGGCGCGGCCTTGGCGGCAAAGGTGCGGTACGTCTCGCGGTCGGACGTGGCGGGCACGATGAACCCGTCGATATAGGTCATGTTTCCTCTCCCTTGCTGTTCCGGGCCGCTTCCCGGTCTGCGAAGCCGGGCGGCGGGGTGCCGGTGAAGCCCGCCATCTGCGCCGCCAGCGCACGTCGAAAGGCCGGACGTGCCTCGCCACGCGCCACATAGGCCGCGAGCGCCGGCTGTTCGGCCAGGAGCGGCGCGTCGCGAAGGATGCGGAGCACCGAGACCATTATCAGGTCGCCCGCGCTGAACGCCCCGTCGTACCATTGGCGGTCGCCCAGCCGGTCGGCAGCCTCGTGCAGCCGTTCGCGGATGCGCTGTTCCATCAAGGGAAGGCGAGCGCCGGACCAGGGCTGGTCGGCCTCGAAGATGGTCGCCGCGGCCTGGTCCATGATCGGCGGCTCCACGGTGTTGAGCGCCGCGAACAGCCATTCGAGTGCGCGTTCGCGCCCGCCCGTGTCGGTGGGCAGCAGCCCGGCATGGCCTTCCGCCACGTGCAGCACGATGGCGCCCGACTCGTAGAGCGTGAGGCCGTCCGCCTCGTAGGTCGGTACCTGGCCGAAGGGCTGGCGTGACCGATGCGCTGCCGCCTTCTGGTCGCCCTGGCTCAGGTAAAGGACGTCGTAGGGCCGGCCGACCTCCTCCAGCGCCCAGCGGACACGCAGGTCGCGGACCTGCCCCTGCGCAAAGGGTGGGACCCAGTCGAACGCGGTGACGACGGGTCTCACCATACCCCGCCCCGGGCGGACATCACGCGGCTGGTCAGGACGGTCAGCCGGGGTTCGAACGGAGGCGGTCGCATGGTCACCCCTTGTCCGACCACGCGAAAACCATGCGAAGGCGCGGGTCGCGGAGCCAGAGGCCGGCCCAGGCGAGCGCGCCGAGATAGGTGCCGAAGAGCGTATGGCTGAAAAGTGGGCTGCCGACGCGCAGATGGGCCAGCACCGCGCCGCCCAGATAGCCGGTCAGGAGCACCGCCCCCAGGGGTGCGGTACGTGGGACCGCATAAAGCAGCGTGCATCCCGCCAGGATCGCTCCCACCAGCCGGTAGAAGCCGGGGCTGTCCGGCAATCCCAGCGGCGGGCTGTTGGCGATCATCAGTTCGGGGGCGAACAGCTTGCCCGCGGCATCCATGGCCAGGAACAGGATGGCGAGGCCGCTGAGCATCCAGCCGACCCGCACACGACGCATCGAGATGGCGTCCCGCGGAACGTCCGTTGCGATCAGGCTCATGCCCGCCCCTCCCCTCGACTCGTTGTTTGCATGGTCTGCACCCACCGGTTATGAAAAACAATCGTGAAGTTAGAAAAAGTGACCAGGTGGTACGACGACGCGTGCGGCACCGCGCACGCGCTGGAACTCGTCGGCGAGCGGTGGAGCCTGCTGATCGCGCGCGAGCTGATGTTCGGGCCGCGGCGTTTCGGCGAGCTTCGGCGGGACCTGCCCGGCATCAGCGCCAACGTGCTCCAGCAGCGGCTGGCGGGGATGGAGCGGGCGGGCATCGTGACGCGCGTCGACCTGCCGCCGCCCGCTTCCGTTCGTGCCTATGACCTGACCGAGTGGGGGCGCGAGGCGGAAGCGCCGATCGCCGCGCTGGGTCGATGGGCGGTGCGATCGCCCGACCATGATCCGACGCTGCCCTTGTCGCCCGCGTCGCTGATGATGTCGCTACGGACCATGTATGCCGGCGGGGGCAGGGGTCGCATCGGCTTCCGGCTTGGCCCGGACCGGTTTGTCGCGACGCTGACCGACCGGACGGTGGAGGTGGATCGCGCCGATCCGGGCACGGCCGACGCGATCGTCGCTGGCACGCCCGAGGCGGTGGCGGCGCTGGTCTATGGGGAGGTATCGCTGGTCGCGGCGGAAGCCGCGAGAATGATGGCGGTGTCCGGCGACCGGGCGCTGGTGGCCGCGCTGCCGCCGCTTTTCCCGCTTCCCGCCAAACTCGCCGCAAAGCCGACGGTTGAGCCGGACCCCGCCAGTCCGTAAGGCGTTTGGCACCGGAATAGCCGCGCCGCCGGCCTCCTGTTGCTGACCCCCTGTCGCTGAACTCCTGTCGCTGAACCGTGCCATATCGAGGGACCTGCATGACCGACCTGCCCAACACCGTGCCCGACAGCCGCGAGACCACGATCCTGGACGCGCCCGACCGGACGGTGAAGGTGCGCGAATTGTTCGGGATCGACAGCGACCTGGAAGTGCCCGCCTTTTCGGAGGCGGACGAGCGCGTTCCGGACCTGGATCCGGCCTATGTGTTCGACCACGACACCACGCTGGCGGTGCTGGCGGGCTTTGCGCACAACCGGCGCGTGATGGTGCAGGGCTATCACGGCACGGGCAAGTCGACGCATATCGAGCAGGTGGCGGCACGGCTGAAATGGCCGTGCATCCGCATCAACCTGGACGCGCATATCAGCCGCATCGACCTGGTCGGGCGCGACGCCATCGTGCTGAAGGACGGGCAGCAGGTGACCGAGTTCCGCGAGGGGCTGCTTCCCTGGGCGCTCCAGACGCCGACCGCGATCGTGTTCGACGAATATGACGCGGGCCGCCCCGACGTGATGTTCGTGATCCAGCGCGTTCTGGAGACGGAGGGCAAGCTGACGCTGCTCGACCAGAACCGCGTGATCCGGCCCAATCCCTGGTTCCGCCTGTTCGCCACCGCCAACACGGTGGGCCTGGGCGACACCAGCGGGCTCTATCACGGCACGCAGCAGATCAATCAGGGCCAGATGGACCGTTGGAACATCGTGGTCACGCTGAACTACCTGCCGGCCGCGATCGAGGCGCAGATCGTGCTCGCCAAGTCGGGCGAGTATGACAAGCCGGACGGCAAGAAGACGGTGGACTCCATGGTGCGCGTGGCCGATCTGACGCGCCGGGGCTTCGTGAACGGCGACATCTCCACGGTGATGAGCCCGCGCACCGTCATCACCTGGGCGCAGAACGCGCTGATCTTCGGCGACGTGGGATTGGCCTTCCGCCTGAGCTTCCTGAACAAATGCGATGAGGCGGAGCGGCCGCTGGTGGCGGAATACTACCAGCGCGTGTTCGGCAAGGACCTGCCCGAGAGCGCGGCGCGAAAGGCTTGATCGGCCGGGTGGACTAGCTACCTTAGTCCATGTCAGGAGTCGCAGATGGTAGAGGCCGATCCGCAGCGGATCTTCAACGTCCACGAGGCGAAGACGCATTTCTCGCGCCTGGTCGACCGCGCCCATGCCGGCGAGGAGATCGTCGTGGCCAAGGCCGGCGTGCCCTATGCCAGGCTGGTCCCGATCGCGCCGGTCAGCCGGCCAAAGCGCAAGCCGGGCGGGCTGACCGTGACCGGGCCGATCGACTGGGACGCGTTCGAGGCACCACTGCCCGAGGAGGAACTGGCGCTCTGGGAAGGGAAGCGGCCGGGGCGCCACGACCTTTGAGCGCGTACTTGCTCGATACGCACGCCATTCTTTGGTGGTGGCTCGACGATCCGCACCTGGGGGCGCGTGCCCGACAGGTGATCGAAGACGGCGACGATCGCATCTGTGTCAGCGTTGCCAGCATCTGGGAGATCGCGATAAAGTCGCAGGCCGGCCGCTTACCTGAGATGCCTGCCTTCGACATCGAGTATCCGGGGCTTATTGGCGCGAACCATTTCGATCTTCTCAACATCACCGATCATCACGCTATGCGCGCGGCCTATTTCAAGAGCATCCACCGTGATCCGTTTGACCGTCTGATCGGCGGTCAGGCGTTATGCGAAGGCTTGACGGTCGTGACCCGCGATCGTGAGTTCGCCGCGTTCGGGTGCGAGGTACTCTGGTAATGGCCAACGAAACCCCCCTCGACCGTTTCAAGGCCGTGCTGGCCGGGACCGCGCGCGCGATCGCAGACGAGCCGGAGGTGGAGCTGGCCTTCACCGCGGACGCGCCCGCCGCGTCGGGCAAGCACCTCAAGGTGCCCATGCCCGCCCGCCAGCTGCCGCCCGAGCAGGTAGCGGAGGCACGCGGGTTCGCGGACGGGTTCGCGCTTCGGCTCAGGCACCACGACGCGGGGCTGCACGGACGGGCCGCGCCGTCCGAGCCGGTGGCGCGCGCCGTGTGGGACGCGCTGGAGACGGCGCGCGTGGAGGCGCTGGGAAGCCGCGGCTATGCCGGGATCGGAGACAATCTGGCGACCGCGCTGGACGTGCGGCTGCGGTCCGACCCGATCACGCGGGCGCGGACCCGCGAGGAAGTTCCCATGTCCACCGCGCTGGCGCTCCTGGCGCGCGAGCGGCTCTCGGGGCGGGAAAGCCCGGCCGCCGCAGCACCCGGACTGGCGCTGATACGCGGGCACGTGGAGGAACGCGTCGACCTGGACGCGCTGGCCCTAGCGCTGGACGACCAGCGGGCGTTTCAGGCGCTGGTGGGCCGTCTGTTGCGCGACCTGGAGCTGGTGGAAGGCGATCCGGCGGAACCCGACGAGGCGGACGAGGGCGGAGCCGAGGAGGAAGGGTCGGAGGACGGCGCCGAGGACGAGACGGAGGACCAGGGCGAGTCCGGCAGCGAGGGCGAGGCCCCGGTGGAGGCACGCGGCGAGCAGCAGGAGAGCGACGAAGGCGAAGGCGAGCAGGAGCAGGGCGGCGAGGACGCCTATGACGACCTGGACGGCGAGCCGGGCGACGACGGCGAGGAGGGCATGATGCCCGTCCGACCCAATCGCCCCACGGCGGACCTGTCGCCCCAGTTCGACTACAAGGCCTGGACCACCCAGTATGACGAGGTGGTGAGCGCCACCGACCTGTGCGACGCCGAGGAACTGGTGCGGCTGCGCGGCTATCTGGACCAGCAGCTCGTGCACCTGCAATCGGCGGTGTCCAAGCTCGCCAACCGGCTCCAGCGGCGGCTGATGGCGCAGCAGTCGCGCAGCTGGGACTTCGACCAGGAGGAGGGGCTGCTGGACGCCGCGCGGCTGGCGCGCGTGGTGGTGAACCCCACCCAGTCGCTCAGCTACAAGATCGAGCGCGACACCGAGTTCCGCGACACGGTGGTGACGCTGCTGATCGACAATTCGGGCTCCATGCGCGGCCGGCCCATCTCCATCGCCGCGATCAGCGCGGACATCCTGGCGCGCACGCTGGAACGGTGCGGCGTCAAGACGGAGATACTGGGCTTTACCACGCGCGCCTGGAAGGGCGGGCAGAGCCGCGAGGCCTGGCTGCAACAAGGCCGGCCGCCGCAGCCCGGACGGCTGAACGACGTGCGACACATCGTCTACAAGCAGGCGGACGAGCCGTGGCGGCGCGCGCGGGCGAACCTGGGCCTGATGATGCGCGAGGGGCTGCTGAAGGAGAATATCGACGGGGAGGCGCTGCTCTGGGCGCACAACCGGCTGATCGGGCGGCCGGAGGACCGGCGCGTGCTGATGGTCATCTCCGACGGCGCGCCCGTGGACGACAGCACCTTGTCGGTGAATTCGGGCAGCTACCTGGAGCGGCACCTGCGCCAGGTGATCGGCTGGATCGAGGCCAAGTCGCCGGTCGAGCTGGTGGCGATCGGCATCGGCCACGACGTGACGCGCTATTACAGCCGCGCGGTCACCATCATGGACGCCGACCAGCTGGGCGGCACGATCATGGAGCAGCTGGCGGCGCTCTTCGACAAGACGTGACAAGGCTGGAATTGCCTGCGTGACGATCCGCGCCTAGTTTTCCTGCACAAGCGGGGGAGATGATCGATGCGGTTTCGGAGCCTGTTGTTCTGCCTGGCGCTGGCGCCCGCCGCTGCGGCCCAGGTCCCCGCCGAGCCGGCTGCGCCCGCCGCGCCGTCGCCGGCGGCCGCCGATCGTCCGGAGAAGACGCCGTCCGGCGCGTCTTTCACCGCGCCGGCGGGCTGGGTCGGAAAGGCGGCCCCCAAGCTGATCGAGATGGCCGCGCCCGAGGGTGATTTCCGCGTGGCCCTGGTGGATGTCGGCGCGGCGGCGGACGCGACGGCTGCGGTAAGGGCGGCCTGGGCGGTGTGGCGCCCGCAGCAGACCCGACCGCCCAAGCTCGTCACCGCGCGTCCGCCGCGCAACGGCTGGGACGAGCGGCAGGCGGTCGATTACGAGGTTTCGCCCAACGAGAAGCGCGCGCTCTACGCCACCGCGTTCCGCCGGGGCACGGCTTGGACGGTGGCGTTGTTGGACGGCGCGGAAGCCACCGCCGAGAAGCGGGGCGCCGCGATCGGGCTGATGCAGCAGAGCCTGCGCCCCGCCGGCTATGCGCGCGAGAGCTTCGCGGGCCGGACGGCGCATCCGATGGACGGGGCACGCATCGCGCAACTGCGGAGCTTCGTGGAACAGTCCATGCGCGAACTGGGCATACCCGGCGCGTCCTTTGCGCTGACCACGCGCGAACGGACCATCTATTCGACCGGGCTGGGCGTCCGGCTGCTGGGCGAGGCCACGCCGGTCGACGCCGACAGCGCGTTCGCCATCGCGTCCAACACCAAGGGCATGGCCACCCTGCTGCTCGCCAAGCTGGTGGACGAGGGCAAGCTCAAATGGGACCAGCCGGTGACGGAGGTCTATGCGCCGTTCAAGCTGGGCAGCCCGCAGACCACGTCCAGGGTGCTGGTCCGCCACCTGGTGTGCGCGTGCACGGGCCTGCCGCGCAAGGACATGCAGGTGTTGTTTAATTCCGACCCCAACACGGCCGCTGCGGACACGTTCGCGCAACTGGCCGCGACCGAGCCCACCAGCGGCTTCGGCGAGGTGTTCCAGTACAACAACCTGATGGCATCGGCGGCCGGCTATGTGGGCGGTCAGCTGGCCTATCCCGGGCAGGACCTGGACCGAGCGTTCGCGCGCGCCATGAACGAGAAGGTCTGGGAACCCCTGGGCATGACGCGGACCACGCTGGACTTCGACAAGGCCACTAGGGGCGACTGGGCCCGGCCGCACGGCGACGGCATCGACGGAAAGCCCGAGCCGATGCTGGGCGAGGGGATGCGGCTCAACTACGCGTTCACCCGCTACGGCGCGGCGGGCGGCGCCTGGTCCAGTGCCAACGACATGGCGCGCTATGTCCGGTTTGAGCTGAACGAGGGCAGGCTCGATGCTTCCGGCGGAAAGGCGGGGCAGCAATATGTCACGGCCGCCAACCTGCTCCGCCGCCGCGCACCCAACGTGTCGACGGGTGAGGACCGCACCTACGGCATGGGGATGCAGGTGGACCGCGACTACGGCGTCGACGTGGTCCATCACGGCGGCAGCCTGGCCGGGTACAAGAGCGACATCCTAGTCATCCCCTCCGCCAATCTGGGCGCGGTGATCCTCACCAATTCGGAGAATGGCGGCGCGCTGCTGCGGCCGTTCATGCGTCGCGTGCTGGAGCTGCTGTACGATGGCAAGCCCGAGGCGTCGGGCGACGTCGCCGCCTCGGCCGCGCGGATAAAGGCGGAGGTGGCCAAGGAGCGCGAGCTCGTCTCCGTGACGCCCGATGCCGCCGCGGTGGCGGCGCTGGCGCCAGCCTATGCCAATCCGGAACTGGGGCGGCTGACGGTGAAGCGGACGGGCGCCAATGGAAAGGGGGGCGTGCGGTTCGACTTCCGGTCGATCGGGTCGCTCATGGGCACCAAGCGCAACGAGGACGGGACGACCAGCTTCGTGATGCTGGACCCGACGCTGTTGTTCATGCCGATGACCGTGGGGATGAAGGACGGAAAGCGGACGCTGACGATGCGCGACAGCCAGCACGAGTTCGTCTTCGTGGAAGCGTGACCATCGCGCCGATCACGCCGCCGCCGGGTGGCTTCCGGAGTCCGGTCAAGCGGTCGGTGACGGTCGCGGGGCACGAGACATCGGTCAGCCTGGAGCCCGTTTTCTGGACCGAACTGGAGCGGGCGGCGGCGGCGCGCGGCCTGCCGCTGTCCGCGCTGGTCGCCGCAATCGACGCCTTGCGCGTGCAGGCGGCCGAACCGCCCAACCTGGCGAGTGCGCTTCGCACCTGGCTGATGGCCGCAGCACGCGACGCGTCAGTTGCGGGATAGCGACGCCACCGCCTGCCGATAGGTCAAGGCCACGTCGTCGGATGCGGGACCGGCCGGTGCGAGCAGCGCCAGGCCACGGCGGAGCTGGGTCATGGTGTAGCCGTACCGTGCGCGGAACAGGCGCGACAGGTTGGCAGGGTCACCGAAGCCGAAGGCCGCCCCGATCTCCGTCGCCGAGCGCCTGTCTCCGGTACAGAGTGCACGGTGGACCATGGCCAGGCGGCGCTTGCGATCATAGGCGATCAGGCCGCCGTCCGCGCGGAACAGGCGGTACACGGTGGGCCGGGTGGCTCCTACCTCGCGCAGGAGCGACGGGACGGAGAGGCGACCGGGCGGACAGCCGGCGATATGGGCGACGATGCGTCCGCGCAGGTCGGGATGATCCGCCCCGTCCGGCGCCGATCCCGACCCGTCCGGCGCTGACCCCGCGGCGTCCGGCATCGCCATTGCGATCACGTCGCGCAGGATGCGCGTCACCGTGGCGACGTTTGTCTGCCGGATGGAAGGAAGGTGGAACACCAGCCCGCGGACATGGTCCAGCAGCAGCCGCACCTCCGGAGAGCGCGGCAGTCGCCCGTGCAGGTCGATCGGCCCGCACCGTTCCTCCAGCAGGGTGCGACGGATGCTGATCGCGACGCCGTGCTGCCGGCTGTTCTCGGTGGCGAGCGGTCGGCGATAGTCCAGGATCGCGACGTCACCCGGCCGGCACAGGACGTTCATGCCACGTCCGCGGACCCGCGTGGTCCCGTCATACGGCAGGATCAGCATGAGGTGGTCCATGGCCGCGTCCCGCGCCAGCGCCCGGTCGCGATGCCCGCGGAACGGGTCCACCCAATGCTCGCTGACCACGATGCCGTCGAGCAGCCATATGCGCCCCCGGGCGCTGAACGCTCCCTGCTCGACCTGGGTGAAGGTCGAGGCGCTGTTGTGGCGGCACCAGGCGTCGAAACGCTCCTCCGGCGGCCAGTCCGCCGTGTCAAAGGTCAGCGTCGCAATGGAGGTCAGCGCCGCAACGTTGGTCGGTGTGGCGATGGGCTGCTGCGAATCGTCGGTCACGGCCTGTCCTGTCCTTCTCCCCGACCGTTTGCCGCCCCGCGACGGACAAGGAACAGGAGGGAATGCAGTTTGAGACCGGGATGCAAGCTTTTGAGCCAGCCGGCCAAGCGCGCGGGGAGCCGTGCCGCTACGATCGCTTCGTGGGCCGGACGCCGTCGTTCCGGTCGTGTCGCAAGGGGGAAACAAGGGTGATGAAGAGGGCATTGACGAGGATGGGGATAGCGATGGATGCCGCGATGCTGGCACTGTCGCCGGCACAGGGCGCGCTGCTGAAGTACAGCTACACGATGAAGGGTGGGGCCGTGATGACCGGGTCCCTGCTGGGGTCGGTGGGCGACGACGGGAACATCTTCAACGTCACCGGTTCGCGGGACTTCACCTTCAACGGCAATCGCCTCTTCAACGGCAACGGCCTTCCGCCCGGCCTGGAGGCGCGCAGCATCGACGCCCTGCTCTATGGTCGGTCCGAAGCCGCATCGGTCGCGCTGGACAAGAGCCGACTGGACTTGGTGATGATCCGGGGGAGCGGAGCGGGTTCTTCCTATCCCCTGACCTTCGGCGTCGGCAACGTCATGGCGTCGGCCTATGGGGAGGACGTCGTCCTGTCGGACCTAGTGTACGGCGGCAACCTGGCGTCCGAACGGTTCGATCCGGCCAGCTTGAGCCTCAGACAGTACCGCGACGCGACGCTGGACTTCGGCTATACCCTGGCCTCCACCGGGGCGGCGCTGTCGGGCACGTTGTCCGGCTGGATCTCGGACGACGGCTCGCTCTTCGAGGTAGGCGATGTGCGTTCGGCCTCGGTCAACGGCTTGGCGATACCCGGAACCCTGCGGGTCGACGGCACCGACCGGTATACGTTCGGGTACAGGGAGGCGCCAGCGAGCGTACGGCTCGACCGCAGTCTGGTCGACTTCACCATTCTCACTGGGGCCGGCGAACAGATCGGGTTCGGCGTGGGCAACAACCTGACCCTCGGATACGGGATGGACGTCGTGAGCGCGTCGCGCAGCCTGGGCGGCACGGGTGGGTGGGAGCCCTTCCGACCCGGCAACCTGTCGCTGCGGCTCGACGGCGTGGCTGTGCCGGTTCCCGAACCGTCGAGCTGGGCGATGATGCTGGCGGGTTTCTGGCTGGTAGGATCGGTGGTGCGGCGACGCGCGCGCGTGCAACTGGCCTGACGTTCCATTCCAAGTCTGACGCCGGGCGCTGCAACGGTCATAAGGGGCTGCCCCTTCAGTAACAAGGAACCGCCGCCAAGCTACACTTAGCGACAATGATGCGGGTCATTCGCAATAGCGTTGACTCTGCGAACAACTAGCAATAACGGCTCCCGCAAGGGGGATCGTTTTCCATGTCCAATCAACTGCCTTTCCTGGCGCTGGGATGCGTCGGGTTCATCGCCAGCGTGCCTGCGTCCGCCGAGCCGGCCGGCGCCGCAGCACCCGCAAAGGCCGCCGTCGCCGCACCGCAGGACCAGATCCGCGAGCGCGACGATGTGATCGTCAACGGCAAGCGCGAGCGGGCGCCGGAGGTGGAGAGCCCCAAGAGCACGTCGCCGCTGGTGGACACGCCGCAGACCATCACCGTCATCAGTGACCAAGTGCTTCGCAAGCAGAATCTCCAGACGCTGCGCGACGCCTTGCAGACCATTCCGGGCATCACCTTCGGCGCGGGCGAAGGCGGCGGCGGGTACGGCGACAACATCAACCTGCGCGGCTATTCGGCGTCGAACGACATCACGATCGACGGCGTCCGCGACAGCGCGCAATACAGCCGGACCGATCCGTTCAACCTCCAGCAGATCGAGGTCTACAACGGGGCCAACTCGGTGTTCAACGGATCGGGATCGGTGGGCGGCACCATCAACCTCGTGTCCAAGGTGCCGACGGCCCAGGACCTGACCATCGTGCAAGGATCGGTGGGCACGGACAATTACTATCGCGGCTCCGTGGACGCCAACAAGCGCGTCGCCGAGAACGTGGCGGTGCGGCTGAACGCGGCCTATCACCACAACGACGTGCCCGGCCGCGACGTGGAGAAGTTCGAGCGCTGGGGCGTGGCACCGTCGGTCACCATCGGCATCGACGGGCCCACCAGCCTGACCTTCGCCTATGTCCACCAGGAGGACATGAACACGCCGGTGTTCGGCGTCCCCTATTACCAGAGCCCGATCGGCGGCGGCGTGCTGGCGGGCGTGGACCGGTCGGATTACTACGGCATCGTCAACCTGGACCGGCAGAACCAGGTGGTGGACCGCGCCACCGTGACGTTCCGCCATCAGGTGGCGGACGGGCTGGCGGTCCGGAACCTGACCCGCTGGCAGCGGGTCGAGCAGGACGGCGTCACCAGCGCGCCGCAGGGCACATACTGCCTGGGCACGACCGGCCGCCAGCCCGTGGGGGCGAACGCGGCGGCCACGGTCGGGATCGCCTGTCCGGCGGGGCTGGCGCCCGGCTTCTGGCAGCCGTCGGGCCCGCGCGGTCTGGTGCGCGACCAGGTCAACCAGCTGCTCTACAATCAGACGGACCTGCGCTGGGAAACGGGCGAGCGGGGCGGTTTCCGCAACGTCATGAACGTCGGCGTGTCGGGCACGATCGAGGATTACGACATCACGCAGGGGAGCCTGACGCGCACGGCCGCAGGCGCGGCGGTGACGCTGCCCATCCTACCGATCAGCAACCCGGACACGACCTATACCGGGCCGGTCAACCGGACGATCACGGGCCAGTCGCGCGCCGAGACGCGCAACATCGCGGTCTATGCTTTCGACACGCTGGAGCTTAACCGCTGGTTCGAGCTGAACGGCGGCGTGCGCTGGGAATATCAGCACGCGGACTTCCGCACGCTTCCGCTCGCCGTGGTGCCGCCGGGATCGACCCAGGTGACGGCGCTGGCGCAGCGGCCGCAGATCAGCCGCGAGAAGCTCTTCTCCTACCGCGTGGGCGCGGTGTTCCACCCGGCGGCCGACGTCAGCCTCTATGCCGGCTATGGCAACGCCAAGGTGCCGTCGTCGCAAACGGTGCGGCTGGGCTGCGGCACGCTGACGGTGTCAACAGGCGCCGACCCGTGCCAGGTGGCGCCGGAAACGGCCAAGAACTACGAAGCGGGCGTCAAGGCGGGCCTGTTCAACAAGCGGCTGGAACTGACCGCCGCCGTGTTCCGCAACGAGCGCACCAACTATCGCGTGCCGTCCAACGATCCCGCGCTGCCGGCAGGCCTCCAGGTGCTGGACGGCAGGAGCCGCGTGGACGGGGTCGCGCTGGGCGCGTCGGGATCAATCACCGACGCGTGGACGATCTTCGCAAATTATACCTATCTCGACGGCGGCATCCGCCAGTCCATCTCCGACCGGTGCCTGGCCAATCCGGGCAACGGCACGGCCACCAACAACCCGTGCGCCAACTCCGCGGCCCTGCCCGACCCGGCGCGCGGCGCGGTGCTGATCCAGACGCCCGAGCATTCGGGGTCGCTGTTCACCACCTACAAGCTGCCCTTCGGCCTGGAGGTGGGATACGGCCTGACCTATCAGGGCGACATCGCGCTGAACGTGCCGAACCTGTTCCAGCCGCTCCAGTTCCGGGCGGACGATTACCTGATCCACCGCGCCTACCTGGCCTATACGTTCGGCGGCGGGCTGACCGCGCAGCTGAACGTCCAGAACTTCACGGACGAGAAGTATCTGACGGGCATCCGAAGCAATGTGAACGGGACCACGGGAGCCGTGACGGGCGGCTGGGCGGTGCCGGGCGACCGGCGCCAGGCGGTGCTGAGCCTGTTCTACAGCTTCTGACCGCGATGGGATCGCCGCCATGCTGATCGCCATCCCGGACGTGCTCGATGTCGACGGCGTGGCGCGCGTGCGGGCGGTGATCGACGCGGGCGAGTGGCAGGACGGCAACGTCACGTCCGGCCCGCAGGCGGCGCTCGCCAAGCGCAACCGCCAGCTGCCCGAGGACGGGGCTGCAGCGCGCGAGGCGGGGGGCATGGTGCTGGACGCGCTGGGCCGATCGCCGCTGTTCGTGGCCGCCGCGCTGCCGCTCAAGGTGTTTCCGCCGCTGTTCAACCGCTATGCCGGCGGCGAGGATTTCGGCCTCCACGTCGACAATGCGATCCGCATGAAGCGCGGCACCGATTTCCGCATCCGGTCCGACCTGTCGGCGACGCTCTTCCTGAGCGACCCCGACAGCTATGACGGGGGTGAGCTGGTGGTGGAGGACCTGTTCGGGCCGCAGAGCGTGAAGCTGCCGGCCGGGCACATGGTCCTCTACCCGGCGTCCTCGCTGCACCGAGTAACGCCGGTCACGCGGGGCGAGCGGGTGGCGAGCTTCTTCTGGCTGCAATCCATGGTCCGCGACGACGGGCAGCGGCGCATCCTGTTCGACCTGGACCGGGGCGTGCAGGGCGCCGCCGCCGCGATGGGGCAGGGCGATGCGGCGGTGGTGCAGCTGACGGGCGTGTACCACAATCTTCTCCGCCGCTGGGCAGACGCCTAGCTGCGATTGACTGGCAATAGCGGGTGTGCGACCGGCCGTCCCGGGGGTAAGGCGACATGAACAAGCTGGCGGTGCGGCGCGCGTGGTTCCAGGTCCATAAATGGATCGGGCTGTTGCTGGCGGTGCTTATCATCCCGATCTCGCTGACGGGATCGGCGCTGGTGTGGCACGACGCGGTGGACCGGCTGGCAAATCCGGCGCGCTATGCGGTCAGCGGCGACGCGACCCTGGCGCCCGATGCCTATGCGGCGGCGGCGCGCACACGGCTGAAGCCGGGCGAGCGCATCGCATCCCTGACCATGCTGGAAGAGGGCGGTCCAGTTGCGATCGCCGCCGCGGGAGCGCCATCAAAAGGGGTGGCGCGACCCGGACCGCCGCAGCGGACGATGATCTACCTGGACCCGCCCACCGCGCGCGTGCTGGAAGTGGCATCGTCCAGCAGCGGCCTGACGCGCACGCTGCACGTGCTGCACGGCAGCCTGATGGTGCCTGGCTGGGGCCGGACCATCGTGGGCTGGATCGGCGTCGCGATGATGTTCTCGGCCTTTACGGGCATCTGGCTGTGGTGGCCGACGGTGGGGCGCTGGATGCGCGGCCTCCGGTGGAAGCGGCACCGGAATACCGACACCAACCTCCATTACCTGACGGGTTTCTGGGTCGCGATCCCGCTTTTCGTGCTGTCGCTGACGGGCGCGTGGATCAGCTTTCCCGCCTTTTTCGGCGCTCTGTCGGGCGAAGGCGGTGGCCGCGGGCGAGGCCCCGACCGCGCGGCGATGATGCGGGCGCGCCCGATGGAGGCGCCGGCGCATCCGATTGCGGACGTGCTAGCCAAGGCAGGACCACTGGGGGGCGGGGCGGCCGTGCGCCAGGTGACCTGGCCCACCGATCGCAGCCCCGACTGGACCGTGTCCTTCGCGGGCGAGGGTTCGCGCAGCGTCAAGGTCGCCGACGATACGGGTGAGGCCACGGCCGCGCCCGAGCGCCAGCGCGGCGGCATCGCGCGGCTGATGCGGCGCATCCACGATGGCACCGGCATGGGGATCGTGTGGCAGGTGCTGATCTTCCTTGGCGGGATCATCCCGGCGCTGCTGGCGGTGACGGGCATCATCATGTGGTGGCGCGCGCGGGGCTGGAAGGCCGACCTGGCGGCCCGTAAGCGGGCGCGGGCCACCGCCGCCGCGCTCCCGGCCGAATAGCTGGCCGCGGACCCTCGCCGCCCGTCGGGCGTTACCCGCGGTCCAAACCATACGATAGCGAAGGAAGACCCGTGGCGATCGAGGACGTGCAGAGCCGCATCAAGAATACGCCGGGATTGGGCAAGTCCATGGCCAAGTGGAGCGCGCTCGGAGCGGTGGTCGCGATCCCCGTGCCGATCGTCGGCCCGGTGTTCGGCGCGATCGCCGGCGCTGCCTATGGCTATATGAAGAAGCGGTAGGTTCGGGTGGGGCGGATCCCCTCATACGTCTGAGCGGTCCGTCCCCTCCGTCCGGCTGCGCCGGCCACCTTCCCCTGGCGGGGAAGGATCATCGCACGGGCGTTTCCCGCCACCCCGGGTTGCTTCCGGAATGACGGGAGATGCGAGATCCGGAGTGGCCGGCCCTTATCGCGCCAGCAGCACGCGGGCCTGGCTCGACAACTGAGCCAGCATGGACGTGCTCGGCTGGGCGGCGGTGCGCGCGCGGTCGACCAGGGTGCGGAACTGGGCCACGCGGGCGTCGTTCCGCTCCAGCCAGGCTTCGGTCGCGCCCTGAGGGTCCGTCCCCGCCTCGCGTGCCAGGAAGTCCAGGCGGAACTGTTCGAAGTCGCGGGCCATGCCAGCCAGCAGAAGCCGTTCCCATGGGTCGGCGGGTGCCATGCGGGCTGCGGCGCCCTGGGCCCAGTCTATCCCCAACGCCTGGCCCAGCCGCGTAAAGGCGCGCGCGAGCCCGCCCTCGGCCAGGCCCATACGCTGAGCCAGACCGGCTAGGCCGATCGCGCCGTCCATGTCGAACAGGTGCGCAACCTGAGCCGACAGGTCCGCGGGCGCGCCCGATCCCTCCAGTGCGGCGGCGATGCGGGCACTGTGGGCGCGCGCCTCGTCCAGCAGCAGCTCGTCCGTTTCCGCGTCCAGCTGCGCCACGCCGGGTCGTAGCCGTTCCAGTGTCTCGCCGGGCGGCGTCCCGGGCGCCACCGTCCGCAACAGGTCGGCCACGTGGCTGCGGACGGCGCGCGCGACCTCGTTGAACAGCGCGATGCGCCCCGTCTCGGGCATGGTGGCGCGCTCGATCGCCGACCAGAGCGTATCCAGGCCGAACATCCGCTCCGCCACCCAGAACATGGCCGCTATGTCGGAAAGCGCCGCGCCCTCCTCCTCCGCCAGCTCGAAGGGGTGGAGGATGCCCAGCCGGTTGACCACGCGGTTGGCGAGGATCGTGGCCACGATCTCGCCGCGCAGCCGATGCGCGTCGATCGCGTCCGCGAACCGCTCGCGCATGGCGGGCGGGAACTTGGCGCGCAGGTCGGGCACCATCTCGTCCGCCAAGCCCAGCCCGCCCTGCTCCACGCCGTCCTGGATGGCGAGTTTCGCCGTGGCGAGCAGGACCGCCAGCTCGGGACGGGTCAGGCCGTAGCCGTCCTGGCCGCGGCGCAGCAGTTCCTGGTCGGCCGCCAGCCCTTCCACCTGGCGGTCGAGCCGGCCCGACGCCTCAAACAGCTCGATCGCGCGGACATAGCCGGGAACGGCGGTGGCGCCGTCCGCCTCGGCGATGGACAGGGCCAGCGTCTGGAGGCGGTTGTCCTCCAGCACCAGCGCCGACACGTCGTCCGTCATCTCGGCCAGGATCGTGTTGCGGTCCGCGATCGCCAGACGGCCTTCCGCAACCTCGCGGTTCAGCGCGATCTTGATGTTTACCTCGTTGTCCGAACAGTCGACGCCGGCCGAATTGTCGATGAAGTCGGTGTTGATGCGGCCGCCGCGCGCGGCAAACGCGATGCGCGCCGCCTGTGTCAGGCCCAGGTTCGCGCCCTCGCCGACCGCGGTCGCGCGAACCTCCTCGGCATCGACGCGCAGGCGGTCGTTGGCGGGGTCGCCGACGCTGACGTTGTTCTCGCCCGCAGCTTTCACATAGGTGCCGATGCCGCCGAACCAGAGCAGGTCCACCTGCGCCTTGAGGATGGCCGCGATGACGGCGTTGGGCTCCAGCCGGTCCGCCGAGACGCCCAGCAGCGCCTGCACCTCCGGCGTCAGTGTGATCGACTTGGCGGCGCGGCTGTGGACGCCGCCGCCGGCCGACACGGGCGCGGCATAGTCGGCCCAGCTGGACCGTGGCAGCGCGAACAGCCGCTCGCGCTCGGCAAAGGAGACGGCGGGATCGGGGTCGGGGTCGAAGAAGATGTGGCGGTGGTCGAAGGCGGCGACCAGCTTGAGCGCACGCGACAGCAGCATTCCGTTGCCGAACACGTCGCCCGACATGTCGCCGCAGCCCGCCACTGTGATGGGATCGGACTGCACGTCCACCCCGCGCTCCGCGAAGTGGCGCTGGACCGAGACCCAGGCGCCGCGCGCGGTGATGCCCATGGCCTTGTGATCGTAACCCTGGCTGCCGCCGCTGGCGAAGGCGTCGCCCAGCCAGAAGCCGCGTTCCAGCGCCAGCGCGTTGGCTACGTCGGAGAAGGTGGCCGTGCCCTTGTCGGCGGCGACCACGAAATAGGGGTCGTCTCCGTCCGGCGTGCGAACACCATCGGGATGGCGGACCGCGCCGTCGACGATGTTGTCGGTGATGGACAGCAGCGCGCGGATGAACACGCGGTAGCTCTCGGTCCCCTCCGCCAGCCAGACGTCGCGGTCGCCGCCGGGCGCGGGAAGCTGCTTGGGATAGAAGCCGCCCTTGGCGCCAGTGGGGACGATCACTGCGTTCTTGACGCGCTGCGCCTTCATCAGGCCCAGGATCTCGGTCCGGAAATCGTCGCGCCGGTCAGACCAGCGAAGCCCGCCGCGCGCCACGGGCCCGGCGCGCAGGTGGATGCCCTCAACCCGGGGCGAATAGACCCAGACCTCGCGCCACGGCACAGGGGCCGGCAGGCCGGGGATCAGGGCGGAATCAAGCTTAAAGGCCAGCGCCTCGGCACCGCCGGGCGCGAAGGCGTTGGTGCGGAGCGTCGCGGCCACCACGTCGCGAAGCGCGCGAAGGATGCGGTCGTCGTCGATCGCGGCCACGCCCTCCAGCCCGGCGGCGATTACCGCATCGGCGTCGACGGCCGCGTCGGGCGAGGCATCCGGGCCATGGGCGGCGGCGAACCGCGTCACCAGCGCCGAGGCGACTGATGGCGCGCGGCGAAGCGCGTCCACCACGGTGGACAGGCCATAGGTCAGCCCCGTCTGGCGCAGGTAGCGGAACCAGGCGCGCAGCAGCACGATGCCGTCCGCGGCCAGCCCCGCCTCCACCAGCAGCCGGTTGAACGCGTCGTTCTCCGCGCGTCCCTCCAGCACCGCCTCGATCGCGCGTTCGAGGGCCGCCGGGTCCAGCCCGCCGGCCGCAGCATTCGCCTCCACCACGAATTCATGGATAAAGGCGACCTCGTCGTCCTCGACCCGCGTCGGCAGCTCGCCGATCACGCGGAAACCGAAATTCTCCAGCGCAGGCACCACGTCCGACAGCGGCAGCGCTTCGCCCAGACGGTAGATCTTGAAGTGGAGGTCGTCGCCCTGGACGATGGGAAAGAGGCGCACGGCGCGCGCGTCCGGCCCGTCCAGCCCGGCAAGCCGCAGGATGTCCTGCGCCGCCTCCTCGGGCGGATTGGCGTTGCGATAGCCATTGGGAAAGGCGCCCGCCCATCGCAGCGCCAAACGAGCGGCGCGCGGGGCGGGCAGCACCTCCACCAGAGCGGCCTCCACGTTGGGGACCCAGCCGCGGACCATGCGCGACAGGCGCTGGTCCAGCGCGTCCGCGTCGGGCATCCGGTCCGTGCGATAGTCGGACAGGTCCAGCGTGTAGCGGATCAGCGCCACCACGTCGTCGAGCTGGATAGTCCAGTCGAGCACGCGCGCGTCCGCCGCTTCCTCCAGCATCTGGGCGATGGCGGTGCGGCGCGCGGTGGTCAGCTCGTCCCGCGGCAGCCAGGCAAAGGCGAACAGCTTGCCGCCCAGCCGCGACCGGACCAGCAGCAGCTTGGGACGGGGGCGGTCGGCCAAGCTCATGGCGGTGAGCGCCAGCCGTTCAAGGTCGGCGGCATCGAAGGCGACCGACAGGTCGTGCGGCAGCGCGCCCAGCGCGTGCGCCAGCGCCTTGCCCGTATGGCCGCGCGGGTCAAAGCCGTAGCGCGCGGCAATGGCGCGCAGCCGCTCGCGCAGCACCGGCACCTCGGCGGGCGCGGTCGCCAGCGCGCTGCTGGTCCACAGGCCCGCATGGACCGACAGGCCGCCATCAAAGGTCGGCAGCACTACCAGGTCGAGTGGCAGTGCGCGGTGAACGGTGGAGATCAGGTTGCTTTTCAGCAGCAGCGGCGCCTCGCGCCCGTCGCGGAACCAGGCGCGCGCATGGCTCAACGACGCCTCGGAAATAAGGGCGGTGCGATGCTCTCGCCGGGCAATGCCCAACGCCGCACCGTCGCTGTTCGCGCCGGGACCGAATGCCTGGTGGCCCAGCAGCGTGAAACGGTCCGCGGCGAACCACCGCAGCAGGTCGCGTCCCTCGCCGCCCGGCTGAAAGGCGGCGTCGGCGGCCAGCCGCTCGCGCATGGCGGGCCAGTCCGTCACTGCGGCCCTGACGTCGGACAGGACCGATTCCAGGTCGTCGGCCAGCGCGCGCCGCTCGCGCGCGTCGACGCGCTCCGCCTCGAGATAGATCATCGATTCGGCGGAACCGTCGGCGCCGACGGAAACCAGGGCGCCGTCCGCGTCCCGTGCGGCGTGCACCACCGGGTGGATGATGCGGTCCACCGCGATGCCGCGCGCGCCGATGGCGGCAGCGATCGAATCGACCAGGAACGGCATGTCGTCGTTGACCACGGCGATCCGCATGCGGCGCCGGACGTCATCGGCGGCGATGGCCTCGATCACAACGCACGCCGTGCCCGGCCGGCGCCGAGCGGCAGCAGCGGCCACAAAGGTGGCGGCGGAGAGCATCTCCTCGCCTTCCAGGCCCTGAACCTCGGCGGGCAGCGCGCCGCTGGTCAGGCGATCGGCAATGGCCTGGATAAGGATTGGATCCGCGGCCGGGGCGGACGTCGGGGAGGGCGAAGGGGAAGCCGCGTCGGACATGGGGCCGCGTTACGCCTGCCCGGAAAGGCGCTCAACCCCCGCGCAATTACGTTACACGACCGCGTAATGTTTCACGTGATTGCTCAGCGCAACCGCGTCAGGGCGCGCAGGGTGAGCGCGGGGTCCGCCACGGTGCCCAGCACGTCCAGCACGCCGCCATCGCCGGCCCGCGCGACTAGGAGCACCGGCTCGCCCGGCGCGGCCGCAACCTCGGGCAGCGTCAGCGTCGCCAGCGAGGGGCGACCGGCGAGCGGATCGGTGTCGGGCCGGACGATGGCCTCCGGCCGGCGCCGCGCGCGCTCGGCCGCCACGACCGCCTTGATGCCGCCCTCCGCCTGCAACAGGAAGTCGCCAAGTTCACCCTCGGCCACGTCCAAGTGGCGCGCATGGGACAGAACGGCCGCGAACTCCGTCAGGCGCGTCTTGTCATATTCCGCGCCGAAGACGAGCTTCGCCACCGGCGTCATGGGCGCGCGCTTCTGCTCGCGGATGCCGGCATCGTCCAGGAGCCGGCGATAGCCGCGGCCGTCGGACGCCGTCGCCAGCGCGAAGTCGTGGGCGCGGGCAAGCGCCCGGTAAAGGGCTGCGCGGCTGCGCGTGTCAGCCGCCCGCACGGCCGCCGCACTCTCGCGCGCGACGTTCAGCCGATCCGCCAGCGACGCTGCGGCGGTGTCCGCCACGCCGTCCGGCACGGCTTCAACCGCCGTCGACTCGGCGCCCGGCCCGTCGGCCCAGACCGGAACATCGCCGCCGATCGGTCGCGGCGCGTCGCGAACCGACGCCTCCAGCTCGGCCGTCAGCAGCGCCTGGGTGCGCGCGTCCACCATCTCCTTCCAGCTGATAACGCCGTAGATGAAGTCGATCGCATCGCCGCCTGCGGACGAAAAGGGCATCAGGATGCCGCGATAGAGCGTCGGGTGCCCGCGCGTGGACACGAACTCGGCCTCGAAGCCGATGGGTGCGCGGTTGGCGATGATCTGGAGATAATGGTCCGTCAGGCGCGACAGGAGCGAGCGGCCGGGCACCTCCTTCATGCGGCGCGGCGCGTGGTCCAGCCCGCATTCGGCGCGCAGCGACGCGCCCAGATAGGTGATCTCCGGGTCCTCCACCATGCCGCCGAAGTCGAGCAGCACGCTGTTCGGTCCGAAGTCGGTCAACGCGGCGGGATCGAGGTCGGCGATTTCGGGGTAGGGGCGCCCGCGTAACATCGACACCCAATGGTTGTAGGCCCGAACGTGCATGCGCCGCTCGTCGCCGCCCAGATCGAACATCTGCTCGTTCACGCCCCCACTCTCCGGCGCATGGCCGGCCTGGGACGCGTCTCCCGTCCGGCCGTCGCCCAGCGGGTCGTGAAAACCGTTCAGCTGATCCATTCGCTCCGATCCTCGCCGGGACGAGCGCAGTCCCGCGCCACTCCTGTGACCGGACCCGCCTTAAGGCCGCGTAAAGAGTGGAGAGGGAGGGGCGCAGCGGAACCGGAGCTGGAACCGGCACGGCCGGCTTGTCAGCGGTTCAGCCACCTGATAATGGCCCGCCGCCGACCGAACCAACGGTCGGCCCCCGGGCCGCTTTAGCTCAGCTGGTAGAGCATCGCATTCGTAATGCGGGGGTCACAGGTTCGAGTCCTGTAAGCGGCACCACCCACCTCAAAGAGCGTAGACAAGGGAAGCGGCGGCGCTCTTTGCGGACGTGCGTCCGGCTGGATGGCGCGCGTGGGTCCTGCGTGGGACGCCTTTGAGAACGGTGTGGCGCGCCGGCCTTGTGGAGGCTCCTTCGCTCGCTCAGGCGTTTGTCGTGGCGAGGAGACACGGGATGCGCTTCGTACAGGTCGAGATGCTGCCGGACGGCAAGGCGCTGGTCGACATCGACAAGCTGACGCACGCGGTGCCGCAGGAGGGCGGCACGCGGCTGTTCCTGGGCGCGCAGCACCTGGACGTGCCGCACACGCTGGCGGAGCTGGAGAACCTGCTGGCCGGCCGCGAGCGGGGCGACGACGGGGAGGGCAGCGGCGCCGGCTTCCACGTGCGGTAGGAGGAAGCATGGCCGACCGGCTCACCTTGTACTTCGACGGGGGCTGTCGACCCAATCCGGGCCCGATCGAGACGGCGGTGGTCGTGCGCGGCGTGACCCACTTCCGGGACGCCGTGGCCGTCGGCGACAACAACCAGGCCGAGTGGCTGGCAATGCTCCACGCGGTCGACCTGGCGAGGAGCGCGGGCGCTCAGGACGTGCTGCTGATCGGGGACTCGACGGTGGTGATCGAGCAGGCGGCGGGCCGCGCCAAGTGCCGCAGCCCGCAGCTCAAGCCGCTCTACGATGCCTACAAGACCGCAACTGCCGGGATCGCGCGCGTGCGATGCAGGCTGGTGCCCCGATCGAAGAACCTGGCCGGGATCGCGTTAGCTCGTCGAGCTGACCTTGCATGATCACTCCGTAGGGAAGGAGTGCCCGAGCCGCAGGGTCGAGAGGGTCGGCGGGGAGCCGAGGCGCGTGGAAGATCCAGGAGCAGTCATTCAGCGTTGCCGAGCGGCTCGCCGAAATCGGACGCTGGTTCATCTGAGTTCATCCGTTATTACAGCGGACCAGCCGGCCGTTCGAAGCGACTTACATAGCGACACAGCGGGAAGGCCGGCGGCGGCACGGACTGGTCGCTAGGGTCAGGGCTCGTTGATCACAGCCAGAAGATGACGGAGGCAGCGAGGGCGACGGCTGGGAAGAAGGCGATTGGGCATCGGTCGTAGCGGGTGGCGACCCGGCGCCAATCCTTCAGG